>Ga0187894_10000269_pt1 | contig 69945 bp, 62 predicted proteins | sample GBC1701081metaG_FD_136650 | JGI IMG/M metagenome (GOLD analysis project Ga0187894, IMG submission 136650) | White microbial mat communities from a lava cave in the Kipuka Kanohina Cave System on the Island of Hawaii, USA - GBC170108-1 metaG ... | reverse complement strand
CCTGGGACTAAACGGATTTTTTGGCACCAATGCTGAAAGCATTGGCAAGTGGCGCTCTCCCTTGCGAACGCTTTCAGCGTAGTAGTCTTTCTCATCCTCTGACCCAGGGTTGTACCAACCCTGGGCTGAAATTAGTAAACGCCTTTGGCGTTCAAATCAGGACACTACACGCGGGTTGGCGGGTTGGCGGGTTGCCGTTTACATTTGGGTTCCCTTATAATGTCGGACTTTTCTGTGGCGATTTGAGTCGTCTGAGAGGGTAAATAGAAGATGTCACACGCAGTTATCAGAGCCGGCGGAAAACAGTTTCTGGTTAAAGAGGGACAGACGATTCGTGTGCCCTCGCTCGAGGCGGAAGCCGGAAGCTCGATTGAGCTCGAAACGTTGTTAACGTCCGGTGAGAATGCCGCGAAAGCGACCGTCGTTTCGCACGGCAAAGACCAGAAGATCGTCGTTTTCAAAAAGAAGCGGCGCAAACAGTACAAGCGTACGCGCGGACATCGCCAGGGTTACACGACGTTGAAGATCGATTCGATTGGTTAAGAGGTCAGTTTTATGGCACACAAAAAAGGTGTTGGTTCATCTCGCAACGGCCGCGACTCGCAGGCCCAGCGTTTGGGACTGAAGAAGTTTGGCGGCGAACGCGTACTCGGCGGAAACATCATAGCCCGGCAGCGTGGCACAAAGTGGAAACCCGGCAACAACGTCGGCCGCGGTAAAGACGACACGCTCTTTGCGCTGATTGATGGCGTGGTGAAGTTTGAAGACAAAGGCCGCGCTGGTAAGTTCGTCAGCGTTTATCCAGTGGAGCAAACGGCTGCTGCTTAGACAAGTTACTTTAAAAGTTCGCGACGCCTGAGCAGCACCTCAACTGCACGCCGGGCGTCGTTTTGATTTAGATGTTCATTGATCGGGCCAAGATTCACGTGCAGGGGGGCGACGGAGGTAACGGAGTTACTGCTTTCCGGCGCGAGAAGTTTGTCCCGCGTGGTGGTCCATCAGGCGGTGATGGCGGCCGCGGTGGTGAGGTGATTCTCGTTGCGGATGCTTCGCTGAACACGCTGCTGCATCTGCGCTACAACCCGCGCCACGTCGCCGATCGTGGTCTGCATGGCGAGGGGTCGAATCGATCGGGACGCGAGGGCGCGGATTTGACGGTGCGTGTTCCGGTAGGAACGCAGATCTTTGATGCCGAAACCGGCGAGTTGTTACGCGACCTGAATCATGACGGCGATCGTTGGTTGGCAGCGCGCGGCGGCCGTGGTGGCTTTGGCAACGCCCACTTCACCACGTCGACCAATCGCGCGCCGCGTTATCACCAGAGTGGCAGCAAGGGCGAAGAGCGCGAGTTGCAACTCGAGTTGAAGTTGCTTGCGGATGTCGGTCTCGTGGGTTTCCCGAACGCTGGTAAGTCGACGTTTATTTCGACCGTTTCCGCGGCGCGGCCCAAGATTGCTGACTACCCGTTCACGACGTTGGAACCGCACCTCGGCGTGGTTGATTTGGGAGACTTTCGCACGTTTGTGATTGCCGATATTCCCGGCTTGATTGAAGGCGCGCATGAGGGCGCGGGTTTAGGAGATCGGTTTCTGCGCCATATCGAACGGACGAAGTTGTTGTTGCATCTCGTGGATGTTTCTTCTGTCTCAGGTCGCGACGCGGTGGCTGATTACCTGACCGTCAATCGCGAGCTGGCGTCTTACAACCCGGACCTCGCGATGCGTCCGCAGTTTGTTGTGGCGACGAAGATCGATGCGCTCGATGAGCCGGAACGACTTGCGTCATTGAAAGCGCAAGCCGAGGCAGAGAACAAACCGTTCTTTGCGATTTCGTCGGCGACAGGTGAAGGCGTTCGCGAGCTGGTGAACGCGGTATCCGCGAAACTCGACAAGTTGGCCGCGAACAGCCACCTCGACACAGTTGAGGTCATGTCCTGATTTGAATTTTCTCTCCGTGTCTCCGTGTCTCTGTGGTTTACCAGAAACACCACAGAGACACGGAGACACAGAGAAGCAGGGATTGCATGTTGAGATGCCCGAGCGCACGCGCATAGCCTTGTATGGCGGAACGTTCGATCCGGTTCATTTAGGGCATTTGGAAGTTGCACGCAGGATTTCTACGTTATTTGAGATTGAGAAAGTCATTTTTATTCCGGCTCAGCTCGCGCCGCATAAAGTCGGCCGGTCTGTAACGGAGCCGATACATCGCTATGCGATGCTGGCGTTGGCGACACAGGATGATCCGCGGTTGCTGATCTCCACGTTTGAGCTCGACGCGCCCGATCGACGTTACACGGTCGATACGGTTGCTGAGTTGCAGCGAAGGCTGGGTGACGATACGGAGTTGTTTTTTCTCATGGGCGCTGACTCTTGGTCTGAGATCACGACGTGGCGCGAATGGGAACGGCTCCTGAAAATGACGAACCATATCGTCGTCACGCGGCCGGGTTACCAGGTTGCGCCGGCGCCCGAAGGGCTCGGCGATCGAATCTTCTTCACTGATGCAGTGATGAAAGACATTTCGGCGACAAATATTCGCCGCCTGGCGAGCGAAGGCCGTTACGACGAGCTGGAGCAGTTGGTCCCCCGAACGGTGGCTGGTTACATCAAGAAGTACGGGATTTATCGAAATACGAATGAAGCAAAACTCAACAGTTAAAGAACAGTCTCTGCATCCTCAACCGGCTGCTCGCACGCAGACGCAACCTCATGTCGCGCCAGCGGTGGACAAGCTGGACGAACGCGTCGTGACGGCGCTTCATGCCGCGGGCGAGAAGAAAGCGATTGATCCGGTCGTACTGGATTTGCGTGACATCGCGAGCTTTACCGACTACTTCGTGATCTTCAGTGGCGCTAACGAGCGGCAGGTGCAGGCAATCTCCGACGAAGTCTACGAAACACTGAAGAAGGCCGGCGAGCCGGCGGCGCGGGTTGAGGGTTACAACACTGCGGAGTGGATTCTGTTGGACTACGGCGATTTTGTGATCCATGTGTTCGAGCAGAAGGCGCGCAGGTTTTATGACCTCGAGCGTTTGTGGCGCGAGTCGAAACGGGTTGAGTTGCCGGCTGAATTGACGTGAGCCACCGATGACACGGATGCACACGGATGCGGTTTCGGATCATCTGGACAGGCAAGACGCGAGACGCCAGGTTGCGCGCGCTCATTGATGATTACGCCGAACGACTTTCGCACTTTGTTCGTTGTGAGATCACCGAACTAAAGGAGCCGGGGCGTACAGACAAAACAGGCATCGATAAAGAGACAAAGCGCATCTCAGACGCGCTTCGTCCCGGGTCGTTGACAGTTCTCCTGGATCCGGAAGGTTCGGAGTGGACGTCGCAGCAACTAGCGGCACAAGTCAGGAGTTGGGAAGGGAGTGGCGTCAAGGAGGTAGCGTTCGTCATCGGCGGACCAAACGGCCTCGCGCCGGGATTGATGGCGCGAGCAGACAAGCGCTGGTCGCTTTCGCGGTTGACGTTGACGCACGAGATGGCGCGCGTGCTCCTGTTAGAACAATTGTATCGGGCGTTCACGATCGTTCACGGCTTGCCATATCAGAAATGAGTATCGGCAAAACCGACATTATCAAGTAGGGTGGAGGAATAATGGTTAATGGATAAGAGACGCACTAAAATTTTCCGCGACAAGTTATTGGACCGTCGCGAAGGACTCGTCGGCCAGGTGCAGGCCGCTGAGCTTTACAGCCGCGAACGCGATGCTGAGGCGACACAGGATCCGGCCGACATGGCCGCGAATGCTTACACCAAAGAACTGTTGGTGTCGATGTCCGACAACGATCGCCAGTTGCTGAATTTGATCGACGAAGCGCTTGAGAGGATCGAGGCCTCGGGTTACGGCAAGTGCATTCACTGCGGCGAAGCGCTTCCGGAGAAACGTCTCGAAGCAGTGCCGTGGGCGCGACACTGTGTTCGCTGCCAGGACCTGCAAGAGCGCGGGCTCCTCGGCGACGACGAAGACTAGACGGCGCCGGAGATAGCCGCGCCGATTAGTTGCGGCCAGGCGTTATGAGATAATCGCGGCCTCCTCGTTTCGAGGAGGCCGCTTTTGTTCTATATGCTCCTCACGCGTGTTTACGATGCCCTGCTCACAGTTGCTTATCCGCAGGCATGTCGTGTGTGTGGCGGGAGTGTAGAGGAGCGGAGGTTAGGGATTGCGTGCCGGGCGTGTTGGGAGAAGACAAGAGTTTTTACGGGTACAGAGACGATTTGTTGGAAGTGTGGCGCGCTGTCGCCGGGTATTGATGTTCCGGCGGAAGTGAGGGACGAGATCAGGTGCCGGCGCTGCGACTGGCAATCGTTTGCCGCCGCGCGCGCCGTGGGCTTGTACGAGCACGGGTTGCGCGAATCAGTGCTTTCATTGAAGCGCCGGCCGCACCTGTCGCCTTTTCTGATTGACCTGCTGCTTGGGGTCGCGCAGCGCGAACCGTTGAATCAGGCCACACGGATCCTCCCGGTGCCGTTACATGAGAACCGGCGACGAGAGCGTGGCTTCAATCAGGCCACAGTCATTGCCGAGGCGTTGACAAAAGCACTCCAACTGCCGCTCGATCAAGCAACTCTATGGCGGCCGCATGCTTCGGAAAAGTACCGCGCCGGACTCGACCCGAAGGGCCGCCGCGATACTGTAGCGGGCGCCTTCTCGGTTCGTCACCCGAAGGTGGTGGAGGGGGAGAGCATCCTCCTGGTGGATGACGTTTTTACCACCGGGGCCACGGTAAACTCCTGCGCCGAGGCGCTTTTGGCGTCAGGCGCTTGTAAGGTCGTTGTGTTAACCATTGCGCGAGGGAAGAGTTAACGCGTAATATTCGCCGATATGAATGGCCGTGTTTTAGTCCTGAACACCTCTTTTGAGCCCATCAACGTGTGCACCGAAAGGCGCGCTATCGTGATGATCTTCAAGGGTGTAGCCCGGGTGGAAGAACACAACGGCCACATACTTCATTCGCAGAAACTCGCTATCCATGCACCCTCGGTAATTCGACTTACCGAGTACATTCATATCCCTTTCGAACGGCGCTCGCTCTCGCGAAAGAACATCCTGCTGCGTGACCACTCGACCTGCCAGTATTGCGGTAAGCAGTATCCGCCGTCGGAGCTCACGCTCGATCACGTCCAGCCGCGCTCGCGCGGAGGGGAGTCGGCGTGGGATAATCTGGTAGCCTGCTGCAAGCGTTGTAACCACAAGAAGGGTAACCGCACGCCGGAGGAGTCCGGCATGCACCTGTTGCGCAGACCTCGTGGTTTCTCGCTACACGTGAACCGCCAGATCATGCGGTATCTCGGACGAGCAGACGAGACTTGGAGAAAGTACCTGTTTTACGAATCGGACAATCGGGATTAAATAGCTCAGTGGCCGCCCCTGCGACCATTCGGGAGAAGAGGAAACTATGAGTCAGAACATGCTGGCGATCTTTAACCTCGGACCAACGGAGATGGTCCTAATCGTAGCGGTGATCTTCCTGCTCTTCGGCGCCACACGCCTGCCCCAACTCGCCAAAGCTTTGGGCCAGAGTAAGAAGGCGTTCAGGGAAGGCATTGAAGAAGGCGAAAGAGAAAGCAGGAAAGAGCCGGAGAAATCGGCGTAGCGGCTGTTGGCAGACGGCTTAGCTACTAACCCCAGCTCAGTGACTGTGTTCCTTCTGCCCTACAACTAAAGTCGCTTTCACCGAAAGCGCGAATTCAGCTTCATGCCGTTCTTCATTAATTAATCGGGTGATTTCGCGGAATAGGTCTGCCCGATCGGCCTCGGGAACAAGCGCCAACCACTCCTGCATCAGAAACTCCGCTACGAGCGGCGAAGTGAGAAACTGTTCGCCTGAGTCGTAGTCAAACTCCTCGATCCGTGTCCACGACGCGATGTCTCTCAGTCCTTCGTCTTCAGCCATCTGCTCGACGTCCGAAACGGTCGGCAGCTCGGTAATCAAATGTTCGACGTCTCCCGCGCGGTCCAGCAGGCCGTTGTTGTGTAACGCCTCCCAGTAGATCGAGAAGAACTCACCGAAGCTTGAAGCAGTCGGCAGTGCGAGTGCGATCGTTGCACCAGGCGCGGCAACGCGCACCATCTCGGAAAACATCTTGCGAACTCGCGGACGCGAGACTAGAGAAGCATTGCCGACGACGAGATCGAAACGATTGTCAGGCAGGTCCAGGTTGTCGAGCTTAGCGATACGGAATTCGGTTTGTTCGTTTGTTGCCGCGGCCTTGGCTTGGGCCAGTTCGATGCACTCGGAGTTTTCGTCCACGCAGAGCAGCGCGATCTTGCTGCCGCCGCGTTCCTGAAGCGACATCGCATGGCCGCCGGTTCCCGCGGCGGCGTAAAGTGCGCGCCCTTCGTTCGGCAGCGGTACGTGCTCGTCGATCAGTTCGGCAAAACGCTCGCCCCAGTCGGGCGCGATAAAAAGGTCTTGGAGAAAAGCCAGTTCTTTATCAGTTTTTGCGCTACTCACTATTGGTCCCCTTGTTCGGTTCTGGTTCCACGTCATCCGGATTGAAATACTTTCTGCCACGCAGTTGTTCCGGCAAACATTCCATCTCTTCTTTGGCGCGCGCGTCGTTGTGCACGTAACGATAGTCTTTGCCATAGCCGAGATGTTTCATCAACGGCGTCACTGCGTTCCGCAAGTGCAACGGCACTGGCACGCGCGCGGTTTCAGCGGCGTCGCTGGCGGCCGCTTGATAGGCATTCTTTACCGCGTTCGATTTCGGTGCCTGCGCGAGATAGATCGCTGCCTGCGAAAGCGGAAACAGTCCTTCCGGCAGGCCAATCAGTTGCACGATGTCGGCAGCGGCAGCCGCCTGCACCATCGCTTGCGGATCGGCGAGACCGATGTCTTCGGAAGCGAGGATGCAGAGACGGCGCGCGATAAAGACCGGATCGGCGCCGCCTTCGATCATTCGCGCGAGCCAGTAGAGTGAAGCATCGACGTCGGAATTGCGTAACGACTTAATCAGTGCTGAAGCGAGGTTGTAGTGTTCTTCGCCGCCTTTGTCGTAGGCGTAATGCGCGCGGCCGAGTGCTTCGATCACTGTTTCTTCAGTAACCGTGCGAAGGCCGGTTTCGTCAGGCGCGGTTGATTCGACGGCAGCGTCGAGAGCTGTCAGCGCGACGCGTGCGTCACCGCCCGCGGCGTGGGCGATTCGTTTTAGCAGGGTGTTGGAAACCGACGGATGATAGGGAGCGAGGCCCCGCTCTTGATCGTTGAGCGCGCGTTCGAGAACGATTTGGATTTCGTCTTCCGTGAGTTGATTGAGCACCAGCACACGGCAACGCGATAGTAGGGCGCCGGTGACTTCAAACGATGGGTTCTCTGTGGTTGCGCCGATCAGCGTGACCGTGCCGTTCTCGACCGCGTGTAGCAGCGCATCCTGTTGCGCCTTGTTGAAGCGATGAATCTCGTCGATGAAGAGTACGGTACGTTTACCGTAGCGTTGTTCCGTCTTCGCGTCCTGGATGGCTTCGCGGAGATCCTTGACGCCGGAGAAGACCGCGGACAAGGCGATAAAGCGCATGCCGCTCTTTTCGGCGAGGAGACGAGCGAGTGTCGTCTTGCCGGTGCCTGGTGCGCCCCAGAGCACCAGCGACGGAAGTGCACCGCCGCCGGCAAGCAGGCGGCGCAGGATGCGCCCTTCGCCGACGAGATGATTCTGGCCGACGAACTCCGCCAGCGAACGTGGGCGCATCCGCTCGGCCAGCGGCGCGGTCTCGCTCAGCACAGGCTCGGAGGTGGCGTCGCCAGGGTCGCCTACATCGCCAAACAGACTTCTTGAATTCCAGCGATCCATGGCTGCAAAAGGATGTATAATTATCGCCGAAAAGAATTAAACAAGCGACCGCCGGAAAAGCTGGAAGCTACGTTTATCGGGCGCCAGATCGCAGTTCGAGTCCCATTTTTACGGGCAAAAGCTGCGAAATCTTTCATGGGAACGCCGCTGGCGGAATCTGCGTATACTTGGCGGCGGCGGGAAGCCGTCAATTAAAGGCGGGAGTGATTGGAGAGTAGACGATGAAAGACGCTAAAAACGCATTGCGAGTGGTGGGCATGATCCTGCTCGGCCTGTTTGTCTTCATGGTTGCGGCGCCGTTTGCGCTCAAGGTTATCTTCGGAGTATTGGGAGCAACATTCAGCCTTATTACCTTCCTGGTTGGCCTGGCCGTGTTGTTGATCAAGGTGGCGGTTGTACTTGCGATTGGTTACCTAATCCTCGTCGGTATTCGTGCCCTGCTGCGTTAGCTCCTGCGTTAGCTGCTTGTGGGCAAGCGAGAGTTCTTATGCTTTCTCTCTCGCTTGCCCATTTCGAGTTTTCACCCCTCGAACTCAGAATTGACCCGCTCTCTCTCTTGTGAGATTATCCCACCCGATTTTTCACCTCACCTGAAGGAAGACATAAATGAATCCGGAACTACGACTCGATAGATTAGAACGCGTACTGAAGTTGGCCATTAGGGCTGGCTACCGCGAACGCCTGGCATGGCGTCAGCAGTCACGTGAGCAGACCGAAAAGATCAACGCTATGATCACTACTCACGTGGACGCAATGGATCGCCTGGACAAACGGGCCGCAGAGTTCGACGAGCGGTTGGCGGCCTCCCGGTCAGAGTTCGACGAGCGGATGGGTAAACTGGCAGCGTCCCACGTAAAGTTCGAGAGGCGCATGAACAGACTGGCCGACGCGCAGGAAAAATTCGACGAGCGGCTGGCAGCCTCGCGGGTAGAGTTCAACGAGCATATGGACAAACTGGCAGCGTCGATGGAAAGGTTCGACGAGCGATGGCCGGCCTACCAGGCAAGGTTTGAAAAGCAGATGGCAGCTTCCCGGGCAGAGTTTGATGCGCGGATGGACCAGTTATTAACCGCTCAAGAAAAGTCCGATCAGAAGATAGATAAGCTCGCTGACGAACACGCGGCGACCGAACGTTCGCTAAAGGCTTTCCTCGATGGTCTGCAAAAAGGCCAAAACGGGAAACGGTCGGATTGACGCTTTGGCCTAAGTTAGAATTGCCCCCTTCACACGTAAACCTGCCCTTCACACATTAAACCGAAAGTGAACTACATCGCCTTCCTGCATGATGTAGTCTTTCCCTTCCAAACGAAGCGATCCCTTTTCGCGGGCAACCGCATAAGAGCCGGCGGACGTTAAATCGTCGTAAGTGATCACTTCCGCGCGGATGAAGCCGCGCTCGATGTCGGAGTGGATTGTGCCGGCTGCGGTTTGGGCGCGCGTGCCTTGCGGGATGGTCCAGGCTCGAACTTCTTTCTCACCGGCAGTCAGAAACGACATCAAGCCGAGCAGGTGGTAGGCGCTCTTGATCAACTGGTCCACACCGCTGGTCGAGACGCCCAGGCTATTTAAATAGTCGAGTCGTTCCGCTGGAGGCAGCGCGACCAACTCTGACTCGAGTTGCGCGCAGATCACTACGCACTCAGCAGTCTCCTGCGTCGCGATCTCACGCACCGCCTGAACCATCTTGTTTTCGTCAGCCGTGGCGAGTGTGTTCTCGTCGACGTTGGCGGCGTAAATCGTCGGCTTGGTGGTTAACAAAAAGAAGTTACGCGCAATCGCTCGTTCGTCAGCATTTAGATCGACAGTACGCGCCGATCTTCCCGCCTCAACCGCGGGCTGGATTTTATCGAGCACGTCCAGTTCGGCGCGTGCTGTCTTGTCACCACTCTTCGCACTCTTCTGTGCTTTCTCACGCCGCCGTTCGACGGTCGCCAGATCCGCCAAAGCCAATTCAATTTGAATCGTTTCAATGTCACGAACCGGATCGACCGCGCCCTCGACGTGAATCACGCCCTCGTCTTCAAAACAACGAACGACCTGGACCACCGTGTCTGTCTCGCGAATGTTGGCGAGAAACTGGTTTCCCAAACCCTCGCCCTTCGAAGCGCCTCGAACCAGTCCCGCAATGTCCAGAAACTCAACTGTCGCCGGTACGATCACCTCAGTCTTAACCAGCCGCGCCAGCGGCTCCAAACGTTCGTCGGGAACGGAAACCACGCCCACGTTCGGCTCGATCGTGGCGAACGGATAATTCGCCGCCAGCGCCGACTGTTGCGCGGTCAGCGCGTTGAATAGCGTTGATTTGCCCACGTTGGGTAACCCAACGATACCTGCTCTTAACATCGATTGACCTCGCGCCAGAAACTAACCGATCACTCGCGGTGATGCAAAGCAGGTCGATCTCGGTATAATCCCAATTTAACTTGCGACAGCAAGCGGCCTCCGACTGATGACTGTTTCTCTATTACTGGCGTTACTCGTCACTCTTAGCGGCACTATCGCCACGTACCTTTACGACGACAACGCGACCCTCGGGGCACGACTGTGTTCCGGCGTGTGCCTGGGACTCGCGGCGCTCGGTGTGGTCGGCTTCGTGGTTGCTTCGGCGATCGGTTTCACTGGCGTTGCTGTTTTGCTTAGCGCTGCGATCTCTTGCAGCCCTCTCGCGCTGTTTACCGATCCGGCAATTAGCAAACGGTTCAAGCAAGACCTGCAAAACGCGTTGCGAACGGCGGGTAATCCCGGTGCGAAGTCGGTCGCTTATTTTCTTTTTTATCTCGCGATTGCGCTGATCTTCTGGAAAGTCTTCGACCATGCCGTTATCGAAGACCAGACCGGTCTCAGCACGGGACTACTCAACAACTACGGCGATCTACCGTTTCACATCAGCGTGATCACGGGTTTTGCATACGGCAACAACTTTCCACCCGAAGATCCGACTTACGCCGGCGTCCGGTTCACCTATCCGTTCATCTCCGACTTCCTTTCGGCAATGTTTTTGCGCTGTGGCGCGGACCTGCGGCAGTCGATGTTTGTCGAGAATTATCTGCTGGCGATCTCTTTCGTCGGCCTGGTTCATCGCTGGGCGCTCGAGTTATTACGCGACAAACTCGCGGCGGTCATCACGCCGTTGATCGTTATCTTGAGCGGCGGACTCGGCTGGGTGCTCCTGTTCGAACAGGCGGGCACGAACGAAGGTGGACTCTGGGGAGCGCTGGTGAATCTATCGCCCTCGTTCACGGTCATCCCCGAAACCACCTGGCGCTGGGGCAATGCGGTCTCGGCGTTACTCGTCCCGCAGCGCGGCTTTCTGATGGGTCTGCCACTAGCGGTTCTCGCGTTCACGCAGTGGTGGCTGGCAACTGACAAAGAGACTCCGAAGCCTGAACGCACAAAGAAGAAAAGTAATGTGTCGAAGGAACCGGAACCCACACGTTTTCCCATCAGTCAACGGCGCATGATCGCCGCCGGAGTTGCCGCGGGATTGTTGCCACTGGTCCATGCGCACAGTTTCGTTGTGGTGATGGGAATGGCCGCCTGCCTGGCCCTGCTCTTCATTCGCTGGCGCGAATGGATCACGTTCTTCGTGGTGGCTTCGGTTATCGCGGTGCCGCAGTTGTTATGGTCCACCTGGCACAGCGCAGTTAACGCGAGCACCTTCTTCGCGTTTGAGTTGGGTTGGGATCGCGGGCAGGACAATCCGATCTGGTTCTGGTTCAAAAACACCGGCTTCTTTATTCCACTGATTGTCGCGGCGGTGCTGTTAAAGACCAACGGTTTTCTGGTGCGCAAGCGGCTGCTCTTGTTTTACCTGCCGTTCACGCTTTGCTTCATCATTCCTAACTTCGTGAAGATGGCGCCGTGGATCTGGGACAACATCAAGGTCCTTTATTACTGGTGGCTCGCTTCGGCGCCCTTGGTCGCTTTGCTGCTGGCGAAGCTTTGGCAACAGGGTCCGATTCGCCGGGCGGTGGCGGTTATTCTGTTTGTGACCGTTACGTTTGCCGGCGCGCTCGACGTAGCGAGTATTGCTTTGCGCTCGCCGAAGTATGAAATCTTCAGCGCGGAAGGGATCGCGTTTGCGGAGCTGGTAAAACAAAAGACTCCGCCGCGGGCGCTCGTCATTCACGCACCGGTGCATAACACGCCGGTTTTTCTCACCGGGCGTCGCTCGCTCATGGGTTATCCCGGTCACATCTGGACTCACGGCCTTCAGTTTGTGCGGCGCGAGGGTGAAATCAAACGCATCTATCTCGGCTCGCCGGACGCGGCGCAGTTATTGAAGTTTTACAACGTGGACTATGCTGTTGTTGGACCACAGGAACGCCTGGTAATGCAGGCCGTCAACGATCGGTTCTTTAGTCAGTTCGAAAAGGTTGGACAAGTTGGCGAATACAGCCTCTACAAAATCAACCGGCAGTAAAAAGGCGCAGGCCCGTAACGCGGCCGGCGCAAAGACTGCGCCGCGCATGGAAACGACGTCGCCTCCGGCCGATGTTTCCGAACGCGTGTGGTGGATCGGCGTAGCGGTGATCCTTGTGATCGCGGCCGTGTTGCGCATGTACGATCTGAATCTCGTTCCGCTGCACCACGACGAAGGGGTCAACGGCAATTTTCTCGTACAGCTGGTGCGCGAAGGCCGGTATCAATACGATCCGGCGAACTATCATGGCCCAACTCTCTACTACTTCGCCGCGTTCTTTCCGTGGGTCGTGCGGGTCCTGTTCGGCAAGGCGGCGATGGAGAATTATGGACTAACCACAATCGCCATTCGCATGGTGCCTGTTCTCTTTGGTCTCGGGACGATCGGATTGATCTTCTTGCTGCGCCGTTGGCTCGGTACGGTTGCCACTCTCAGCGCAGCGTTGCTTCTGGCTGTCTCGCCGGGCGCAGTTTATCTGTCGCGCTACTTCATCCACGAGACGCATTTTGTTTTCTTCACCCTCGCTATCGTCGTGTCGTGCTTGTATTTCTACGAATACCGTAACGCGTTCTACTTGATACCCGCGGGTGCTGCGGCAGCGTTGCTCTTCGCTACAAAAGAGACGGCAATGATCTCCGTCGCTGTGCTGATCATTGCTTGGGCAGTGACGCTCGTGTATTTGCGTTTGCACCGCGGCAAGGTCGTGCCCGCGAGAGTAAAGGGTCGACGGCAGCCGGAGCCGAGGTCGCTCAGCCGGTTTGCCGATGAGCTTGGCGGACCGTTTGCGCTTGGCTTGTGCGTTGTGCTGGCGGTGGTCACGTTTGCAAGTTTGTACGTTATTTTTTATTCGTCGTTTTTCACGAACGCAAAAGGCCTTTCTGATTCTCTTCAGACGTTTGCGGTCTGGAGCAAGACGGGAACCGAGGCGCACGTTCATTCCCTTTACACATACATTCGCTGGCTGGTGAACCGAGAAGGGCCGCTACTGTTTCTGGCTGCGCTCGGTGCGCTTTTCATCGTGCTGAAGCCGAAGAACTCGTTCGCGCTCTTCTCGGCGCTCTGGGCGTTTGGGTTGCTTGCGGCTTACTCGCTCATCCCCTACAAAACGCCGTGGCTCATGCTGAACTTTGTCGTGCCGCTCGCACTCATCGCCGGCTACATAGTGCAGACAATCTATGAGTTAGCGGCACGTCAGTGGCGTTTGAGAAGAGTGGTTTCGTTCTGGGTGCTTTCGGTGGTGACGGGAGTAGTGCTGCTCTTAGTGCTGTCGTTCACGACCTATCAAAGCGTCGATCTCAACTTCATTAATTACGATAACGACAAGACCAGTTACGTCTACGTCTATGCGCACACGACTCGAGGACTGCTCGACCTGGTCAAAGAGATCGACCGGATCGGGAACGAGCGAAGCGGCGGCCAAACCGGCATAACGATTGTCAGTCCAGATTACTGGCCGTTGCCCTGGTACCTGCGCAACTACAGTCGCGTCGGCTACTACGGCCGGCTCGCGCCCTCAACCGAGCCAATGATCATCGCGAACGCGATCCAGCAGCCCGAGGTTGAAGCGAACTTCAGCCAGTTCTATCAGCAGGTTCGGTCCAGGCAGCCAGACGGCACTTTTGAGTTGCGGCCGGGAGTCAGACTGCTGTTGTACGAGCGGAGAAAAGACGTCGTTACGACCGAGCCGCCATCCATCGCCCGGCCTTAAAAACTTAAGCGACTCGGTGACGTTGCTCTCACTTCAGTAACACGCGATCACTTCACGTTGGCACTTCACGTTGTGGTTGACATTCTAAGCGTGTGCAACTTATAGTGGCTCACCCGTACGACTGCCTCTCGCCGCCCGGCCATCAGGCGCAGAGGCTGGCCCAAAACAGAGCCGTGTACCAGTAAATGTTCAAACTGCAACGTCTGGAAATCACTGGGTTTAAATCCTTCGCCGACTACACTGAAATAATCTTCACAGGAGATGGAATCACCGCCATCGTTGGCCCAAATGGTTGCGGTAAGAGCAACGTAGCTGACGCGATCGCCTGGGTGCTGGGGGAACAACGCGTTAAGCATCTGCGCGGCGGTGAGATGAAGGACGTCATCTTCCAGGGCGCGCGTAATCGTCCCCCGAGCGGCATGGCCGAAGTGGTGATGCACCTCGTGCGTGATGAAGTCGACGAAGTCGAGCCGGACATTGAAGACATCGATTCGACGCTGGAAAAGATCGACGATCGACTCGTCAGTATCCAGATCGAGGCCACAGAGAACACGGATGACACGGACGCTGTAGCCGTAGCAGAAACTTCGTCAGAGCCTACTCAAAAACCTGTCCACAAGCGCCACTGGCGGCGCCGGAACCTGGCCCTCGAGTTTGCTCCCGGCGAAGCTGTTTCCGTAACCCGCCGGCTCTATCGATCAGGCGAAAGCGAATATCTCCTCAACGACAGAATCTGCCGCCTGCGCGACATTCAGGATCTGTTCTCCGGCACCGGTCTCGCCGGCGGACACTACGCCATCATCGAACAAGGCCGCATCGGTCAGATCCTTTCGGCCAAGCCAATGGACCGGCGCACAATCATCGAAGAGGCGGCGGGCATCACAAAGTTTCGCGTGCGCCAACGCGCTACCGAAGCGCGACTCGAAAACGCACGCGCCAACCTCTCGCGTATCTCCGACATCGTTGCGGAGATCGATCGCCAGGTAAACAGCCTGCGCCGGCAGGCAGCGAAAGCGCGTCGTTACGGCGTGCTGCGTGAAGAGTTGCGTGAACTGCTGCGTCATGTTTACGTCGCCGAAGATCGCAAACTCGCCGCCGTTCTCGAAGAGACACACACCAAGCTCAGCGAAGTAACCGAGCTTGAACTTCGGATCAGCGAAGATCTCAGCCAACGCGAAGCATCCGCGCGCACCGCGACTCAGCAGGCCCGCGCGTTTGAAGACGAATTGTCGGCGGTAAGAGCCGCGGCTGCGGAAGCCGTGTTGCAACGCGATCGACAGGCCCGCGAGTGTGTCTATCAACAGGAACAGTTGGCGGAGATTGAGAAGCGCAAAGGCGAGGTCACGGCGGAGATTGAAGCCCTGACAGCGCGGCTCGTGTTGATCGAAGCAGAATGTCACCGGCTGCAACACGAGGACGCACGCCTGCGCGAAGAGTCAGATCGGAGCGCTTTGCAGTTGCGGACCGCGGAAGAGACGTACGCCGAAAGACTCGCGGCCGCCACGGCAGCCGAAGCCGAGATCGAAAACGCTCGCGGCGAATTGCTTTCGCAAACTGCGATTGCCGAGCGCCTGCGCGAGATCGCGCGCCAGCTCGAAACCACGCTCGAACGCCTCTTTCAGCAAGCTGAAGGTCTTGCGCGCGAAGGCGATCGCGCCGCCAGCCAGCACGCGGAGAGAAAGCTGGAAGCCGAGAAGTTTGCCCGCGAGCTCGCCGACGCCCGAGCGCGCGTCATACGGTTGCAGGTTGAACGCGAATCGGCTGTCGATGCAGTCGTACGTGGTCATGAAGCCGTCAGCGACACTGAAGCGGAATTGACGCGGGTGCGTGACGAGTATTCTCGCGCGAGTCATCGTCTTGAAAGTCTGAAAGAGCTCGATCAAAGACGTGCTTACTACTCGCCGGCGGTCCAGCTCGTCTTCGCACCCAGCGAAACACCGCGCGACTTTCACTTCATCGGCACGCTCGCCGATGCGTTGAATGTCGACGCCAAGTGGGAACGAGCAGTCGAGGGCGTGCTCGGTTCGTCGTTGCAGTCGATCGTTGTGCCGACTCCGGACGACGCGGTTCGCGGCGCTCAATGGTTGCGTGAAAACAACGGCGGCCGCGCGAGCTTTCTCGTCGCGGGTTTGCACGGCGGCAGTGATGAAGCGGACACGATCACCACGCTCGCCTGCCGGCTCGAAGAACGACCGGCATTGTCGCCCGGACAGGTTGAGAGCATCCGCGACGATCTGCGAATCTCGGATTTGCTGGGCGCGCCGCAACAACTCGTCACCGTGCTCAAGCGCACGTTGCCGCAGAAGATGAACGCACGTCTCGCCGCGAATCTCGAAGACGCTATGTCGAAGTCGATCGCTACGGGCGAGATGTACGTCACACTCAACGGCGACTGGATCGCGAGCGGTCAGTTCGTCAACGCCGGCGACGCCCGGGCCCTCGAAGAAGGCGCCGGACTGTTGGCTTTCAAACGCGAACTGCGGGAACTGGAAACACGCGCCGAGACGCTTGCGAAGGAAGTTGAGAACGCCAGTCAGCTCGCGAAAGATGCACGTGCCCGTCTGGTCGAACTCGAAGACGCCGTTGTTCTCTTGAACGAAGCCATCGGCCGCGAAGAGCGCGATGCGATGCAGCGTGAGTTGACCGTCAGCGGATTGGACCAGGAGGTCGAACGGACCGAACGTCACATGCGCGTGGTGGGCCAGGATTCCGCGCGTGTCGATGCCGAACGGATCGAAGTTGAACAGCGCCGCGCACAGGCCTTGTCGGAAGCGGAAACTGCCGAGGCGGCAAGGGAAGCGGCCGCCGATCAGGTGATCAAGGCATCTGCTTCGCTGACCGAATTAAGAAAAGCCGCCGAAATCGAGAGTGAATCGCTGGCCGAACAACGTGCGACAGCCGCAGCCGCCGCCGAGCGTCGACGTGCGACTACCGCGGAACTGCGCCGCATTGAAGGCGAACTGGCTGACTTCGCCGCGCGCGTCGACCGTTATCGCATGGACCTTGCCGAGATGGACGGCCGCAGCGCTGAGTTGGGTCTCTCAATCGCTGATCTCGAGCTCAAAGCGAGCACGGTTGAGAGCGATCGCGCGCGCGAAGAAGAGCAGATTGCGACGCTCTCCCTCCAATTGCAGTAAGCACGCCGGCAAGCGGATAAGTTCTCGACTGAACTGTCAGAACTTAATCGCCGTGCTGCCGAAGTGCGCGATGCTCGTGCCGGTCTGGAAGTGCAACGAGCCGAAGCGCAGGCCCGGCAGACTTTCGTTCACGAAAACTGTCATTCCGAGTTGGGCCAGTCGCTCGAAGACCTCGCGCGCGAAATCACGCTCCCCGAAGATTTCGACTTCGACACGAGTCATGCGCGCGTCGAAGAGTTGCGGACACGTCTCGATGGTTTTGGCGCCGTGAACATGATGGCGCTCGAAGAACTGGCCGAAGCCGAGGAACGTCTGTTGTTCCTGTCGGTGCAGCGTCAGGACATCGTCGAGGGCATTGCGGCGACCGAAGAGGCGTTGCGCGAAATCAAGCGCCGCTCGCGTGAGCGTTTCCGTCACGCATTCGAACAGATCAACAAGAATTTCAGCGTGTTGTTCCAGGAGTTGTTTGGCGGCGGACGTGGCGAAATGAGTTTGATCGATGCCGACGACGTGCTCGAATCGGGCATCGACGTCGTTGCTCAACCGCCCGGTAAGCGTTTGCAAAACGTGCTGCTGCTGTCCGGCGGTGAGAAGGCGATGGCCGCGCTGGCCTTGGTTCTGGGCATCTTCCATTACCGCCCGGCGCCCTTCTGTCTGCTGGACGAGGTCGACGCGCCGCTTGACGAAGCGAACGTGGGACGCTTTACTGATAAGGTCGTCCAGATGTCCGCCAACACGCAGTTCATCGTGATTACGCATAACAAGCGGACCATGGAGATGGCACGTGCGCTCTATGGTGTGACCATGGAGGAAGCAGGCGTCTCGAAATTGGTGTCGGTAAAGTTTGAGTGAATAAAAAATTTATGAGGCAAGTGCTCCCCGCCGCGCTGATTGTTTTGAGCGCGGCGATTTCCATTTGCGGCCAGGATCAGTCGCAGACTAAACACAACCCACGCCCGAACCAGGCGACAACTTCCGCTGCGCCCGTTGCTGACAACAACAATCCGGACCCGGTTAAGTACACCTACGAGTTCACCCAACCGAAGTTTTACGTCAAACACATCGTGCTCGAACACGACGCGAACGGGCGTGGCACGGTTACTTTCGAACGTCTGAATGAAGACGCGTCTGTGTCCGAACCGATCGAGCTCTCAACGGCCGCACTGGCACGCATCAACGCGGCGTGGCAGGCGCTCCAGTTCCTCGATTCGAATGCGGACTACCAGTCGGACAAACAATTTCCGCATCTTGGCACGATGCGTATCGGCATGGAGCGCGGCGATCGCAAGCGAGTGGCCGAGTTTAATTGGACCAACAACAGCAACGCCTCGACGCTGGTGAACGAATATCGCAAGGTCGCCGACCAGGCCATTCTGATTTTCGACATCTCGATCGCTCGTCAGAATCAGCCGCTGAACGCACCGAAACTGATGGAAGGGATGGAATCACTCCTCAACCGTAACGCGCTCTCCGATCCGCAGCAGCTACTCCCGCTACTCAAAGAGCTCAGCACAGACGAACGCGTCCCGTTGATCGCTCGCAATCATGCGCTCCGGCTCATCAAGAAGATCCAGAAGTGACTGGCAGAGACCAATTCATCCTTGATTGGTGGACCGAAAACGGTAATGAGTCCTTGGGGGCCGCCGAACTCGATCAGATTCAACAGGCCCTCGTCAAACGTTTCGGCGCGCCGGGCCATGAGAGTCCGGCCTCGATTGCGCGAACGCTTGCCGACAGCGGTGTACGTCTGAAGCATCCCGAGATCCTCGAAGCTGACGCGCGTTGGCGTGAGCGAGAGCGGGTTTCGTTATTCACCTCCGACGATCTGAACTTCACCAGTATTGACGCGGCCATCGCCTTTGTGGAGAAGTTGGCTGGTGTACCTCAAGGACCCGAATTACGAGGCTTAGTACTGCAACTTAAGGTCGAACTCGAGTCGGTAGCGAAGAGCATGCGAATCCCGTTGCCCGACCGCCTCATTGCTGTCGAAGTCGCCCATTGGCTAACGGTTTGGCTGCAAAACCCTGAGATTTTCCCCGACTGGCTACTGTTGCGCCGCGACTCCGCGGAGTTTCGGGAACGTTTTCACAGATAGCCACAAAGAGGCACAAGAGGCACAAGAGGCACAAGAGGCACAAGAAAATACAAGGAACAGAAAAGTAGCCCCGCCCCATGTCTACCTTTCTTGTGCCTCTTGTGCTTCTTGTGCCTCTTTGTGGCTAAGATTCTGGAACTTTAGCCCGTTCAGGTACGAATACCCAGTGACCACAGGGCCAGGCGTAGCGAATGACCCACAAGAACGAGCTCAGCGATAACGAGTTACTCCGTCAAATGCTGGCCGGAGATGAAGAAGCGCTCGCGCAGCTTTACCGGCGGCGGCAGGCCTCCGTCTATCGTTTTGCGCTGCAAATGAGCGGGTCGAAGTCGATTGCTGAGGACGTCACGCAGGAAGTGTTTCTGTTCCTGATGCGGCAGGGGCACGTGTTTGATTCGTCGCGCGGAGCGCTCAGTGCGTTTCTGCTCGGGGTCGCACGCAATCACGTGTTGCGGCGGCTTCGTGTCGAACATCTGCTTTCGCCGTTGGCGGATGACAACGAAGACGACGGCGCAGGATTTCAAGCCGGCACGGAATTGTGCCCGCTTGAGGATCTGACGCGGGCGGAGACGATCGAAAATGTGCGCAAGGCGGTGTTGAGTTTGCCGCCGAAGTATCGTGAAGTAGTGGTCCTGTGTGAGTTGCAGGATGTGAGTTACGTTGAGACAGCCGAGATTCTCGGTTGCGCGATTGGGACGGTGCGCTCGCGTCTGCACCGGGCGCGCGCGTTGCTGCTGACAAAGCTGCGTCCGGCTGAAGGCGTGGAAGACGCGAATTCGGCGACTGTGAAGTCAGCGAGGTGTTTCGCATGAACTGTCAAAGATTTGAGCAGGTTGTTGTTGAGCTGGCTCGTGGTCAGATGATGGAAGCCGAAGTGCGGGCTGAAGCGTTGGCTCACAGTGAAGCGTGCGAGCGCTGTTTGGCGCGTTTGCGCGACGAGGAAACACTCACTCGCGGGTTGCAGTTGTTGGCTGCGGACATGGAGTCGCTGGCCGCGCCGGCTGAGATCGAGTTGAAGTTGCGGGAAGCATTTCGCGAGCACCGCGTGGTTGCTCCGGTTGCTGTTGCGTCGTCGAGATCGCGTTACTGGCTGGTTGCCGTAGCAGCGGTTCTGTTGTTGGCGATAACTGTCGTGGGCTTGTGGTGGCGCTCGGAAACTCCGCAGCAACGTATCGCTGGAACGACTCCGCCAAAGCCGCCCGAAGTGATCACTGGTCCGAGTGAGCCGTCTCCGGTGCAAGCGCCGAAAGAGGTGGAGTATCAAGCCGAAAACCAGACACCAAAGCGGCACGCTCCAAAACCCGGACGGCGCACCGTCGTCAAGCGCCGGGCTCCTGAAGCTCAGATCGCACATCACACGACAAACGAGATCGCTACCGACTTTGTGCCGCTCGGTGACATGAACGTGATGAGTCTTCAAGACGGCGGACAGATTGTGCGCGTTAAGTTGCGACGCTCGGCATTGGTGAGATTCGGTATTCCAGTAAACATGGATCGTTACAACGAGAACGTTAAAGCAGATGTTTTGATCGGGGTCGACGGTTTGGCCCGTGCCATACGTTTTGTTCAATGAAAGGAAATCAGAGATGAAAAGAGTACTTGGGATTTTCGTTGCGGCAAGTCTATGCGCGTCGGCAGTCGCCTCAGTGGCATTTGCCCAAGAGCCGCAGGCTGCGACCCAAAGGGCCCTCGAGATCGTACAAGAGCGCATCTTTCAGGGACCCGAAGGCACACCGCTGCCCCCGCCTCCACCAGGAGCTGACTTTGTGTGGATTGCCACCGAAAACTGGAGCGGCAAGATCGTCAAAGACGCTCCTTATTCGGCAGAAGCTGTGACTGAGAGCGTACAGACGCTCGCCGATGGCAATCGCATCGTCAACAAGTTTACGAGTCAGGTCTATCGCGACGGCGAAGGCCGCACGCGGCGCGAACAGACGTTGAAGGGGCTGGGCGTTGTCGGCACGAGCGAAGAGCCGTTGCAAACGATCTTCATCAACGATCCGGTTGCCGGCGTGACTTACTCGTTAGACTCGCGCTCGCATGTCGCGCATAAGAGTATGCCGTTCAAGTTTCAGATCATGACGAAACCAGGCGCGCCTGGAGGAGGAAGGCAGTTTGAATTCAAGTCTGCGCAAGGCGCCAGCGCCTCGACTAACGTGGTCGTTACAGCGCCAGTTGGACCAGACCAGCCGGGAACGCGAGTTCCGGCGCCTGGCGTCATCGAACATTTCGACGTGCGCACGGAAGGAGCTGCGGGTTTTGCCATCAAGACTAAACCTGCGCCGGGCAACGAAGTGAAAGAACAGCTCGGCAAGCAGATCATTGAGGGCGTGGAAGCGGAAGGCACGCGCACGACCATTACAATTCCAGCAGGTGAGATTGGTAACGAACGTCCAATCGAGATTGTGAGTGAACGCTGGTACTCACCCGAATTGCAGCTCGTGGTGATGACGCGTCACAGCGATCCGCGTTCGGGCGAGACCACTTACAAACTAACAAACATCAACCGCACGGAACCGGCGAAGTCTCTCTTCGAAGTCCCGCCTGGCTTCACAGTGAAGGAGATGGAGTTCAACGCGCCGAGCACCGCTCCACTGCCACGCAAGAAACCGGTGAATAGTCCGGAGTAAACAAGCAATCCACAGATTACGCAGATGGTTTGAAAAAATCTGTGTAATCTGTGGATGGTTTTAGTCTTCCTCCTCGCCACCGCGAATGCGACCTTCAGCTCGCGATTGCTCCACGATCTTTTGGGCCAATTGACCGGGAACGGGATCGTAGTGTGAAAACTGCATGTGGAACACGCCGCGCGCGGCGGTGATTGAATTGAGAATCGATTGGTAGTTGAGCATCTCGGCGAGTGGCACTTGCGCCTTGATTACCTGCTGCTTGCCACTCGATTCCATTCCCTGAACGCGTCCTCGCCGCGAGTTGAGATCCCCCATGAGATCGCCCGCGTACTCCTGCGGCGCCGAGATCTCCACGTCCATGATTGGCTCGAGCAGCGACGGCTTGACCTTCTCCATCGCCGCGCGAAACGCCTTGCGGCCCGCAGCGCGGAATGAATGTTCATCGGAATCGACCGGGTGGTACGAACCATCGACTAATTGCACCTTGAAATCCACCAGCGGATAACCGGCGATGGCGCCTGATTGCGACGCTTCGAGAATTCCTTTCTCAATTGCCGGGCGGAACTGTTGCGGCACCGAGCCGCCGAAGATCTTGTCTTCGAAAACAAAACCACTACCACGCGGCAATGGCTCGAAGACGCACTTGCAATCGCCAAACTGTCCGCGCCCGCCGGTCTGTTTCTTGTGGCGTCCCTGGACTTCGGCGCGTTGAGTGATCGTCTCTTTGTAAGGAACCTTTGGCGGGTGCAGCGTCACTTCCACACCGTAACGCTTCTTCAGCTTTTCCACCACTGTTTCGACGTGCAACTGTCCGGAACCGGAGAGCAGAAACTCTTTCGTCTGTGAGTCGCGAGTGAAGTGCAGCGCGGGATCTTCTTCGAGAATGCGGTGCAGCGCCGTGCTGATCTTTTCTTCGTCCTGACGTGACTTCGGTTCGATGGCAAACGCGATCGCTGCTTCCGGATACTCGACCGGGTCGTAAACGATTGGCGACTGCTTGTCGCAGAGCGTGTCGCCGGTTTGCGTTTCTTTGAGTTTCACGCAGGCAATGATGTCGCCGGCATGCGCCTCGGGAACTTTGTCGAGTTGTTTGCCTTGCATGATGTGCAAAGCGCCGAGCCGCTCAGAAACTCCACGAGTAGAATTCAAGGCGTTGGCATCGGTCTGCAAATGACCGCTGACGATCTTGAACACGTTAATGCGGCCGGCGAATGGATCAGCGATGGTGCGGAAACAGTAGGCCGAGAATGGTTCACTGTCGCTGTACTTGCGCGAAATCCGTTCCGCCTCCGGACCACCATCAACGGGACGGCCCCACTCCACTTCGTGATGTGCCGGATCGGGGGCGTAATCAACCAGGCCGTTCAACAGGGCGCGCAGACCCACGTGCGTGATGCTCGAAACCGCAAAAACGGGACAGAGTTTGCTCTGCGCGATCGCATTGTTGATGTTCGGCAGGATGTCTTCTTTGTCCAGCGTGCCTTGCTCGAAGTATTTTTCCATCAGCTGATCGTTTGACTCAGCGACCAGTTCAACTAAACGTTCGCGCGTCTTGTCGACGATGTCGCGCCCCTCAGCAGGAATGTCGATCTCTTTTGCCTGACCGTCCGGTCCGAGCTCGTAAGCCTTCATATGGACCACGTCGACGACGCCGCGAAAGTCTTTCTCTTTTCCGATCGGCAAAGTGAAGGGAATGATTGCTCTGCTGAACGTCCCTTGCGCGGTCTGCAAAGCCGCGCCGAAGTCAGCATGTTCCTTGTCGAGTTTATTGATCACCATGATCCGTGGGACCATGAACTCGTTAGCGTAGGCCCAGGTCTTCTCTGTCTGGACTTCAACACCCTTGACACCGTCGACAACTACGATGGCGCAATCCGCGACGCGCAGCGCCGGCCGCGCGTGGGCTATAAATGCCGCATAACCGGGCGTGTCTATAAAATTAAGTTTTGTATCGCGATGATCGAGATGGGCTAGTGCGGTGTTAAGTGTGATTTTACGAGCGATGGAATCTTCTTCGTAATCCGTGACTGTGGTGCCTTCATCTACCTTTCCCCAGCGCGGTGTGGCTCCGGCGACGTAGAGAAGAGAGCTGATTAGCTGAGTCTTCCCTGCGTCGCCATGTCCAATGACAGCAAGGTTTCTGATGGCCTCAGTCGGATAGACTTTCATAAGTGTGATTCCTTTCGGATGTGGAGATTTTGTCGAAGCATACCTATCCGCGTTGGTTAAAGGCAAGTTGAGCCCAGCCATCTTAATTAGGTTTTAGAGCATCTCAGCACCCGGAAATGGAGATGTTGAAAGTCATGTATTATCGGAAGTTAGTGTCGTTGGCAGTGGCCCTCGTGTTGGCGCTTTCCGCGGTTTGGGTTGCTTCTGCGACACCGAAAGTTAACGAAGACAAAGAACAGCGCAGGCCCCAGTCCATCGAGCCTTTGAACATAGCGATTCTGATTCAGGACGATCTCGTGCCGCAGGTTAGTAATGAGATCGGCGTCACGCGCGATTTCATTCGCTCTTTGCCGCAGGGCTCACAGGTGATGGTTGGTTACATCACTACTGGTACTTTGCAAGTGCGGCAACCGTTTACGACTGATCTCGACAAGGCAGCGCGAAGTTTGCGCATTCCTGTCGCGAGTACAGCGAGCTCGCCGTTTAATCCGTACGTAGAAGTTGTGGAAGCACTACGCAAATTCAACGGTGACGGCACGAATGCAAACGCGATTCTGTTGATTTCAGACGGACTCGACACGTCGCGCGGCTTTGATTCAACCGCGGCGGGTCACACAGTCGACATCGACCGGGCGATTAAAGAAGCGAACAAGCGACATGTGTCAGTGTTCAGTTTCTACGCTCCGTCAGTTGGCTTGACGAGCCGCAGCCGTCTCGCTGCGAGCTACGGACAGAGTTCGTTGAACCGTTTGTCGAATGAAACTGGTGGACGAGCGTTCTTCCAGGGATCCAATGGTTTCGTTACGTTCAACTCTTACTTCGAGCGTTTGCGTGAGACGTTGAACCGGCAGTACGCCAGGGTTCGGTAACTGTCTCGATAAATCGCACACGCGGTTGATCGCAAGGGTGGCACACCGTTGCCACCCTTTTTCTTTCACTGCTCCGGTGGTAAATTAACGCTCGTCCGGATACCCGCCGGCGGCGCTTTTGGTCCAGAAAACTCAACCCTAAATGGTCCAGAGAAGTGCGCGAATATTGTCTCATTGTCGAAGGTGCATACCTTTCAGAATCTGAGGCCGAGCACGCTTTGCGCGACCCCTTCATTGAAGATTGGGTCGAACAAACCGGACGCTTCCGCATTCACAACATGGACGAGATTCTCGTCACGCCGGGTGTTACGCTCGGTTCGCTCGGCGTCGTGATGCTGGACGATCGCATGTTTGAGATTGCGAGCACCGACCCCGATCATCCCCTCAACGAACATACCGCCAAGGGCGTAGCCGAAGCGCTGCGACGCCAGGACATGTTTGACGAAATCAGAACTGAACCGCGCGATGAAGAGTAACGAGATGGCGCACTCGTATTTAGAAGGCCGGGTCATCGTTGTCGTTGACGATATTACTCGGCAGGACGTTGCTGCGATCGTGAACGCAGCCAACTCGAGCTTGCTTGGCGGTGGCGGCGTGGATGGTGCGATTCACCGGGCGGGTGGGCCGGAGATTCTGGTGGAGTGTCGGGAGATTCGCAGGACGCGCCATCCGGCGGGCTTGCCGACTGGTGCAGCGGTGATCACGACCGGAGGAAATCTTCCGGCGCGATTTGTAATTCATACCGTTGGTCCGATCCACGGCCACGATCCCGAACGCGAAGCCGGGTTACTGGCCGCGTGTTACCAGAATTCGTTAAACCTCGCTGTTCAACACGGGGCTTCCTCGATCGCTTTTCCATCGATTTCAACGGGCGTATACGCCTATCCCAAACCCGAGGCCGCCGCAGTTTCCTCCCGGGCAATTAAGGAGTTTCTCCAGACCGATCGGCTCATTGAGGAGGTGCGGCTGGTGTTCTTTCACGACGGGGATGCGCGGGTGTTTCTTCAGTACCACGAATTCGAGTAGACTCTTCGCTTTTGTGACCACGTCTAGTTTGAGGCGAGTAACTTACCGGATGATTGAAACCACTGAAATCGAAAAGCTTGCGGCGCAGCAGAAGAAACTGCCTGCGCCGCTCGCGCCACTCGAGCGGCTGGCCTGGAACTATTGGTGGAGTTGGGCCGCGGACGGCGCCGCGATTTTTCGCGATCTCGATCCGGAGATCTGGGAAGAGTGTGAGAACAACCCGCGGCAACTGTTAGCGAAGACATCGGCGTACCGTTTGGCGGAAGCAGCTACGGATCCACGGTATCTCGAACGCGTGCGGCAAATCGATCAAGATTTTCGATCGTACGTGGCGTCGGGGGCTGGTTGGACCATCAACGATCTGAAGATCACGCCGGACCGTCCGGTTGCTTACTTCTGTGCCGAGTTTGGCGTGCACAACTCGTTGCCGCTTTATTCCGGCGGCTTAGGCATACTCGCCGGAGATCATCTCAAGTCGGCCAGCGATCTCCGTCTGCCACTCGTCGCCGTCGGTCTGCTTTACCGGTATGGATACTTTCGCCAGCGTTTGCGCAACGATGGTTGGCAGGAAGAGCACTATGGGGAAACATTTCCTAACGAGCTACCGATTACTCTGATAAAGAACGTCGATGGAACGCCGTTGCGGATTGAGGTCTCGATTCGCGAGCGCAACGTGTTGGCCCAGGTGTGGCGAGCGGCTGTGGGAACAGTTCAGCTTTACTTGCTCGACACAAATATTCCGGAGAACGTGGAGACGGATCGCTGGGTCACCGGACATCTCTACGGCGGCGATCGCGAAACGAGAATCGTGCAGGAGATGTTGCTCGGGATCGGTGGCGTGCGTTTGCTGCGCAAGCTGGGAGTAACACCGTACGTCTATCACTTGAACGAAGGTCACGCTGCTTTTCTGACGCTTGAGCTCGCGCGCGAGGTTATTCAGAAACAACAGGTAAAGATGGCGGACGCGATCCCGATCGTGAGGCAGCAGTGTGTGTTCACGACGCACACGCCGGTTGCGGCGGGAAATGATGAGTTTGATGCGTCGTTGGTGATGCGTGCGTTTGGCAGTGAATACGCGAAAGAGCTTGGTTTGAGTGAGGAAGAGTTTCTTGCATTTGGACGGGTCGATCCGAACAATAGAACGGAGCGTTACGGATTAACGCCACTCGCAATTCGCATGTGCCGTTCGACGAACGGAGTCAGTTTGAAGCACGGCGAGGTGTCGCGCGCTCTTTGGCAGAAGCTTTGGCCGGAAAAGAAGGTCGAAGAAGTGCCGATCAGTTACGTCACGAATGGGGTGCACGCGCCGACATGGGTTTCGCCACTGTTGCGTTATCTGTTTGACAAGTACATCGGACACGATTGGGAAAAGAAGCTGCGCGATTCGGAAACGTGGAGCGAAGCAGTGGCGCGCATTTCCGACGAAGAACTCTGGATCGCGCATTCGAGGTTGAAGGAGAAGCTGATCGCTTTTGTTCGTCATCGCACGACTCACTCGCGTCTCGCGGCGGGTGAGAAGGCTGACTACATCGAAGCCGCAAGAACGATGTTTGACTCCGAAGCGCTGACGATTGGTTTCGCCCGGCGTGTTGCTGGTTACAAGCGTTGGAACCTGTTGCTGTCGGACCAGCAGCGTCTGTTGCGGCTGATTAACAACGAGGAGCGGCCAGTGCAGTTTGTGTTTGCCGGCAAGGCGCATCCGCAAGACGAGGGATCAAAACTCGTGCTACAGCAGTTGGCCCTGTGGAAGTATGATCGGGCTGTGAGGCATCGTGCGGTTTTTCTCGAAGACTACGATCAGGAGATCGCGCGGCAGTTAGTGCAGTCGGTTGATGTGTGGCTCAACGTGCCGCGCCGGCCGCTCGAGGCGTCGGGCACGAGCGGTGAAAAGGTCGCGATGAATGGCGGGCTAAACCTGTCGATGCTCGACGGTTGGTGGCTCGAGGGTTACGATGGCACGAATGGCTTTGCGATTGGAAGTGGTTTTGCGGCCTCTACCGAAACCGAATCAACGGACGTCGCGGCGATCGATGCGGCCGACGCGGAGTCGCTCTACCAAACGCTCGAACAAGAGGTAGTGCCGCTCTTTTACAGGCGCGACAAGAGCGGCCTTCCACGGCAATGGATCGCGATGATGAAACGCGCGATCCAAACGCTCGCACCGAAGTACAATAGCAACCGGATGGTTGAAGACTATATTCGCCGCATTTACGAGTAACTTAACCACAGATGACACGGATTCTTTGAAATCTGTGTAATCTGTGGATTAGACTACTCCCCCCGAAATGAAATACTGCACCTCCTGCAAAGCAAAATACGATGACAGCGTGAGCTTCTGTTCGGTCGATGGGGAAGTCCTCGAGGCTGACCCCGCGTCGATTGTCGACACTGTGCTCGACGGTCAGTACCAGATGGAAGCGCTGCTCGGAAAGGGCGGCATGGGGGCTGTCTATCGCGCGCGCCATATCCTCCTGGGCGATCGCGTGGCAATCAAGGTGTTGCCGCCGGAAGTCAGGACAAACGCGGAATGGCTACGCCGGTTCAGACGCGAAGGACAGGCGGCGCGTCGCTTTCGTCATCCCAATTCCGTCACAGTCTACGATCTGCGCACCGCCGCGGACGGCACGATCTACATGGTGATGGAGTATGTCGAAGGTCATACTCTCGATCTCGCCATCAAAACGCGCGGCCGTTTCAGCGCCGCGGAAGCGTTTGAGATTCTCACGCCGATCATGAGCGTGCTCGACACTGCGCATTCAATGGGCGTCGTGCACCGCGACCTGAAACCGGAAAACATCATGATCGGCAACGCGACGGAAAACAGCGCCCCGGTCGTGAAGCTACTTGATCTCGGCATCGCGAAGATGCGCGAGATCGCCGGAGACAACGGCGGCAACACCGCACTCACGATGGCCGGCCAGGTACTCGGTACGCCCTATTACATGTCGCCGGAGCAGTGGGGCGAGATCCCGCGCGATGAGAATCCGGAGATCGACGGACGCGCGGATATCTACAGTCTTGGTCTCGTCTATTACGAAATGATCACGGGCCGGCGTCCGTTTGCGGGTAACACGCTGCATGAATTGCGACGCGAGCATGTGCAGACTGCGCCTAAGCCGCTGTATCAAGTGGCGCCGGACGTGCCGCGTGGTTTCAGCGATGCGATCGAACGGGCGACGGCGAAGGATCGTGGCGATCGCCAGGCGACCGCGAGTGAATTGGCTAATGAGTTACGAGCGGGGTTAGCGACCGCAGTTCAGCCGCACAGCGGTCAAATGCCTGCTGGTTTCGCGGAAACAGTCGCGATTCATAGGGACGTTGACACAAAGTCAGACGTAAACGCGCCGACCATCCTCACGATCGACAGTGCTCCGACATCGGCACCATCTACGCCAGCAGCGTCGACCGCTGCGCCGACCGTTGTCGAACGAGCAAAGCCGGAGCCACCGAAAGTAGTTGATCCGGGCATGTCCGGCGCGACGGTAGCGGAACCGGCTTCAATGGCTTCGAGCGTCACCGCAATTCCGTCTGTTCAACCGCCAGTGCAGCCGCCAGCGCAGCCAACACCGGCGGCGCCCTCTGCATCGGTGGTAGTCGAAAAGAAGAAGAGCAGCGCCGGGCTGATTATCGGAGTTGTGGCGCTGTTGTTAATCGTTGCGGTTGCTGGTATTGCAAGTTTCCTTCTCTTGAACCGTTCAAGAAGGACGACAGACGTGACTTCGCCTGCATCATCGACAACAACTGTCGCCGCGCTGCGGGAGATTAGCCGTTACTGGCTGGAGTTAGAACCGGCGCGAAAAGGTGAAGAGCCGGCGCGAGTCGCTGCACTGGTGGCGATAGCCTCGGGCCAACAGTTTAAGTTTCATTTTACTTTCAGTGAAGCCGGGTATCTTTACATCGTCGGTCCAGGCGAGAACAATGAACCGACAGCATTTTTGACAACAAAGCCGGCGCCGGCATCGGGAGTCACGAGCAATCAAGTGCCCGGCGGCAGTGACTATAGCTTTCCGAACGGCAACACCCTGACGCTGGACAAGAACCCCGGCACCGATGTTTTCACGATCATCTTTGCGAAGACGGCGCTGCCGTCTCCCGCGTTTCTGAACGAGGCGGTGACCGGCAGGCCATTGTCGGCCGCACAGCAGGCGGAGTTGAAGTCGTTTGTTGCCAAATACGCGGAAAAGCCACCGGTCACGGAGCTTGATGAATCGAATCCTCGCGCACCGCTGGTGCGAGTCAAAGTGCCGGCCGAACAAACGAGTAATCCAATAGTGTTCGACATCCGTATTCAGCACAATTAGGAGATAGCTATGCGATTGAGAGTCCTTCTTTTTGCGATGGTTTGTGCGTGCGCCGTGGTGATCGGAACTGCCGCGTCGGCGCCACAGGATCAGGATGACGTGCGCGGGGCGTTTTTGACGTCGCGGCCAAAGGAGAAAACGTCCGGTGGCGAGACAACAAGCAGGCCAAGCAGAAGGCGGCCGAAACCGCCGGCGACGAGCGACCCGGGCAAGACGCCTGACAGGAAGCCGAATCATCCTACCGGACCGAGTGGGTCGAACAAGCCGTCTGAACCGGTCAGACCGGTCAACGTCGCCCGGATTGGTTTGGGCATGACGTTATTCACCCGCGACTCCAACGGTTTGGCGCTTCGCGTCGATCCGGAGCACGTCTTTCGCAAAGGTGATCGCGTGCGCGTGTTGCTGGAGACCAATACCGACGGTTACCTCTACATTTTCAACCAGACAAACGATGGTCCAGTGACCATGATCTATCCCGACAAGGACCTGGACGAAGCCGGCAACTACATCAAGGCCCATATACCGTGGGAAATCCCGTCGGGAGCGGCGGACCAAGAACGGCTTCGGTGGCTGGTGTTCGATGAGAATCCCGGCAACGAGCGGCTGTTCTTTGTTTTGACGCGCGAGCCGTTGAAGAACGTGCCTATTGAAGACGAGCTAATCGCGTTTTGTACCAATTCGAGTGGAAGTTGTCCGTGGCGCCCGAGCACCGAGGTTTGGGAACTGATTCAGAAACAAATGCAGGAGCCGCTCACGACTGACAAGAACGGACGGTATGGCAAGGCGCAAACCGAGCTGGAACAAAAGGCGGCGACGCGCGGGATCGGACTTGCGAAGGACGATCCGGAGCCGTCGTTGATCATGATGGCTTCGTCGAAGAGTGGAATGTTAGTGGCCACGCTGGATCTCGTTCATAAATAGCACGTAGGACAGGCATTTGTGCCTGTCCGTTGTTGACAGACAGGAATGTCTGTCCTACTGCGACGGATTTTTGAAAGGGAATCAAGATGAGTTGTAGAAGTGTGAAATCGATTGGCGTCGTGTTGTCTACTGCGTTATTGCTTGCGCCAGTCACCTCACCAGTGAGCGCGAGCAACCCAACTGCTTACGTGCAACAAACCGATCAAGCGAGTGCTGCGTTACGCGAAGGACGGAGACTGCTGAAGCGCGGCCGGGCGGATCAAGCACTGATTCAACTGCGCAACGCGCTCAATCTCTACACTGCCGCGAAGAACAGTAGCGGTATGGCGGCAGCACACAACGAACTCGGCGACCTGTACCTGCGCCAGGGGCAATACCCGGTCGCACTCGAGAATTATCAAAAGGCGCTCGACGGGTTTCTGAACTTCGAGAAGAAGGACGTCGTTGGCGCGGCTGTTGGGTTAGGAGACGACAAGTTCAACGCAAACCTGATGCTGGCGAAGATTGGGGACGTGAATTTCCGTCTTGGTAAAGACACTGAAGCGCGTGCCGCGTACGGCCGGATGGTGGTAAAGAAGCCGGAAGGCGCGGCTTCGAAAGTCGGACGGCGATTCGGCGGGTTGAGCGCGATTGCCGGCGGGATTTCAACGGGTCGTGTAAGCGTCGCGGCGCCGACCAGCGGTGTGACCGCTTTGCTGGAAGCAAAAAAGGAGCTCGACGAGTATCGCGTTTCGATTGTCTATTCCAGCTACGAGCTCGGCATGGGCCGTCTCGACTATGCGAACGGCGATTTCGAGTCTGCACGGAAGCATTTTGAGAATGCGTTGGAAGCTGCGGGCAGCAGTCTGGCCGCCATCGCGAGTCTCGGGCAGGTTCGTCGTTTTCGTGCTGCGTCACGCACCAGTCTCGGCGACGTAGCGTTGCGAACCGGCAAGTTCAAGGATGCGACGAAGTTTTACAACGAGGCAAAGAAGGGTGCGCAGGACGACAAGCGACTCGATCTCATGTGGCCGGCACAACGCGGTTTGGGCCGCAGTTTGTGGTTGCAGGCCATGCAGGAGAAAGATCCGAAGAAGTCGATATCGTTGCGCGAACAGGCGCTCGCAAATTATCGCGAGTCCCTCGCCACGATTGAAACTCTGCGCCAGGGAAGTCTCCGCGCCGATGAATCGCGCACCACGTTTCTCGCCACCACCAAAGACGTTTTCGACGAAGCCGCCAGCGCGAATGCCGCGATGGCTTTGTTGACTGGTTCCGCCGGTGCGCCGCTGAGTGGAAAGGCGTTGGAATACGCGAGCGAGGCTTTTCGCATCAGCGAACAATCACGCGCGCGTTCATTGCTGGATCTCTTGAGCGAAACGAATGCGGCCATCACTGAGGGTGTTCCCGCTGAATTGCTGAAACGCAAGCAGGAGAACCTCGATCGGCAGCAGGACATCGCGGACATTCTGACCGGGATCAACGTTTCCACCGAAGAACTCAAGAAGAAGCCGGCGGAACTCGACGCCGAACTTGAAAAGCTGCAAACCGAGTACGAGGAAATTGAGAATCAGATTCGCACCGCGAGTCCGCGATATGCATCGCTCACCAGCAACAAGCCGATGACACTCGCAGAGGTGCAGCAGAGCGTGCTCGACGATCAGACGGTGCTGGTTGAATATGCATTGCAAGCGGACGACTCTTACTTGTTCGCGGTCGGCAAGAGCGCCGTGAGTTTGTACAAACTGCCAAGCCGCGGCACGGTTGATAAACTGGCCACGGATCTTCGCGCGCAACTCATTCCTTCGAAATTGCAGCGCCGCATCGTCGGCATTGACGTTGCCGAAGCCAATCGTGGTTTGGGCATCGCGTCGACGGCCCCGGCAGAAACTGCGGCGTTCGTCGCGGCCTCGAACGCGCTTTACAAAGTCGTGCTCGAGCCAGCTGCTGCGATGATCGGTGAAAAGCGTCTGATGGTTGTGGCGGACGGTGCGCTTAATTACGTACCGTTTGAAGTGCTGTTGAAGACTGCCGACGCAGGCGACTTCGCTTCACTCGGTTACCTCGTGAAATCGAACGAGATCGTCTACGCGCCTTCAGCTTCAGTCGTCGGCGCTATCAAACAGCAGCGCGCAAACACGAACAGCCGCGCAGTCCTGGTGATTGCTGATCCGGTCTTCAATTCAAACGACGCCCGGGCGAAGAAGGGAACGGCCGCGGCGACAACGGACGCAGAAGTCCGCGGCCTCGGCATCCAGAGCGCGCTGGCGGACGTGGACGGAAACGCGCCTGCATCGAACGCCGCAATGGAAGGACTTCCGCTGGCTCGCCTGAACGGCACTCGCGTCGAAGCAGAGCAGATCTCGAAGCTGGCCAAAACGTCAGGCGGACAGGCCGACATCTGGCTCGATCTTGACGCGAGCGAAGAGAATCTCGGCACGCGCGACATCAGCAAGTACCGGATCATTCACGTAGCCACACACGGTCTGTTGAACGCCGAGCGGCCGCAGTTCACCGGCGTGGTCCTGTCACTCGTGGGCAACAAGACCCGCGACGGTTTTGTTCGCACTGACGAAGTCTTCAATCTACACTTGGGTTCTCCTCTCGTAATGCTTTCGGCCTGCGAGACCGGACTTGGCAAAGAGAAACGCGGCGAAGGCGTAATGGGCCTTACACGCGCCTTTATGTACGCCGGTGCGCCGACCGTCGGCGTCAGTCTCTGGTCAGTGGCCGACAAGTCGACCGCCGATCTGATGACAGACTTTTACCAACGACTGCTGAGCGGTTCCGCGGGCACGACCTCTTCGGGCGCGTTGCGTGGCGCACAGCTAGCCATGATTTCCGGCAAGAAATACAGCGCGCCGTTCTACTGGGCGCCGTTTGTGCTTGTCGGCGATTGGAACTGAATCCGGTTTTGTAGTCCTCGAGATCAGGGCTGCGTTACTTCGCAGCCCTTCTCCTTTTTCTCACGGCATACAAACCGCTCAACCCACTTAGCAACAGGATCGCACTCACGGGTTCAGGAACGCTCGTCGGCGCCGTTCCTTCCACCACAAAGTTGTCGAGCCGGTTCGTACCCGTCGCAGAGCTTCCGCCGTTGAAAACGAGGCGAAACGCCGCGTTGGGGTTATTGTTCAGCGCAGCAATAGTCACCAGCGAGAACACCAAAGGCACGGCGCCGAAAGCGGCCGCAGGCGCGTAAGGTGGACCAAAGTCAACGAAATTGATTCCATCGAGACTATATTGAAACTGGTTACTGTTGAAGCCGGTGCTCGTTCCCTGCGTCGCAAAACTCACGACGATATCTGAGAAACCAAGCGTGCTGACGTTGAAGGTGATATGCCGGCCGTTGTTTGCGGTTCCCGTGCCGGCCTGAAGCGAAAGCGCCTGTCCCGCAGGGTGGCCCAGCCGGGCATTATTTGTCGTGCCGGCCGCAAACAGAAGGTTGGCCGGGTTGAAGTTGCTGGCTAATGTGCCGCTGCCATGATCCACGTTCAGATTCGAATCGTTGAAATTCCAGACGGCCAATTCATCCGCCAGTGCCGCTGGCGCAGCCGCAGTCAGCAGCAGTAAAAGGCAGATGAGTTTGAACGTTGCGCGTCGAGTGAGACGACGGTTTGACCTAATGAACATACACGTTCTCCTTTGATGAGGTTTTCAGACATAGATTGACCTACGTGGAGAAAGCGGAGAATCTTGTAAGAAGACTCGTGAGGCTCGTCAGTAGTCGCCCGGCTCTGAGGACAGCCAAAGCTTTCTCGGTAGCTCAGGCACAATAAGATGAAAGATTTCGGTCGTCAATAGAAAAGTGATTTGTGTTTGACAGGATCGCTATTCCTGTGAGGTTATTTTCAGGGCGGAGGTATGGGTATGGGAAAGGGCTTCTTTAAAATCGACAATCGTGAAACACTCGACCAGCTGATCACCGATTCCAAAAACAAGCCGATCGTTATCTTCAAACACAGCAACTCCTGCGGTATCAGTTCTGCGGCATATCGCGAGATGGAAAAACTCGAGAACCCGGTAAACCTGCTCGAAGTGCAGACCGCCAGAGAGGTTTCTAGTGAGCTGGCTGACTTGACCGGCATTCGTCACGAGACGCCGCAAGTGATCGTCTTGAAGGATGGAAAGGCGGTCTGGAACGCCTCTCACTTCGAGGTGAAAGCCGGTGCGGTGCTCCAGGCGTTGGAGTCTCATACCTAAAGAACCAACTCCGCTCCAATAATAGAATTGACTTCCACTCAATAACTGCGATAAAAAAGCTTTTAGCTTCATCGTGCCTTCCGGCACTAATCCCTGGGCCTCGCATTTAGTAGTTCAAATCGAAAAATGAGCGCCTGTTTTGCCCCCATTCTTAGGCGGCAGTTCGTGAGCGCAAGGACGCCTCAATGCACATGTTGAAACTATTCCCCCGCTTCGTTCTCTTCCTTTTGTTAACCGCCACGCTCGTCTTCGCCCAGGACGATCCGGCCCCGACGCCGACAGCGACGCCGCAAGATGACGCCGTTCAGTCGCAGCAACCAAATGCCACGCCCACGCCAACGCCGGCAGCATCGCCTGTGGTCACCAAGATCATTCCGAGAGTTACTCAGATGTTCGGACATCTGGAGCTCGACGACATTCTGGAAATCCACATCGAGAACCTGAAGAAATGGGCTGAGGCTAATCCGAACAATGATCCCGCGAAGCTTGTTCCCTACATCAATGGCCGAGCGATCAGAGGCAACTATCCTGACGAGCTCCATGTAGACCGAGGCCGGTTGATTTATCACCTGGAGATCACTCCCGAGAACAAAGAGACCTGGATCGATCTGCTTGGCGCGCCGAGCGGAGTAAAACGTCCGGTCACATTAAGCGTCGGATTAGAGAATGGCTCGGCGTTCGACAGCGTGCATGAAAGGGAGAACCCGCTTCCCCTTACCGTGATCTCGCCTGTCTATGGAATTGTGGCGGCCCTCATAATTCTGGCCACTGGGACTCTGTTGTTGTGGCTGGTGCGTAAGACCAACATCATTCGCGACCCTGGCCCACCTCCGGTAAGTGGAAAGAGGCGCCCGTACAATCTGGGACGTGCGCAAATGGCTTTCTGGTTTTTCCTGATCTATGCTTCGTACACGACGATCTGGCTAATCACCGGCGCGCTGGACACTATCACCTCTTCTTTGTTGGCGCTGATGGGTATCAGCGCCGGCACCGCACTGGGCGAAGCGTTGATTGACAACGGCAAAGACGAGGCTAAGACCAACCAGGTGCAGGATCTGACAGCGCAAAAACAGGCAGTCGAACAGGCTGTCACTGACGTTCAAGCGCAAGTCGATACGCTCAACGCTTCCGGCGCAGCGACAGTTTCGGACCAGGCAAACCGTGACGCTATGACTCGCCAGTTGGTCGAGGGCCGCACGCGACTGAGCCAGATTGATCAACAGCTACAGACCATCGCGGCCGACGCGCCGCCAACGGTCTCGCAGGGATTTCTGCGCGACATCCTCTCGGACGGCAGTGGCTACAGTTTCCATCGCTTTCAGATTTTTGCGTGGACGATAATACTCGGGATTATTTTTGTCTCCTCGGTTTACAATAGCTTGGCGATGCCTGAGTTCAGTCCGACCCTATTGGGTTTGATGGGTCTCAGCGCGGGCACGTACATCGGGTTTAAGTTTCCGGAGAATAAGTAGAGCCGAACATGGAAGTCCGAGGAGCGCAGATCGAGCCGCGCGAGATCAAGCAGGAAGACGATTTCACAGTAAGCATTTTGTGGGGCGACGACCGGCGTTGTCGGTATCGGGCGGTTGATCTCCGGCGCTCCTGTCCCTGTGCACAGTGTGTAAACGAGTGGACGGGAGAACGTGTGTTGAAGGCGGAGAGTATTTCTGACAATATTGAAATCCGTGATCTCAGTCTGGTTGGGCGTTATGCGCTGAACTTTCGCTGGAGCGACGGTCACGAGACGGGAATCTATAGTTTCAGGTACCTGCGCGAGCTTTGCGAAGCTCTAGCCGCGGGACCTGCGTAAAGGTCTTATGAACGAGCGTGATTTTTTTAACGAGAAGGAAGAAGTAAAGAAAGCGGTTTACAGTTGTCCTCACTGCCGCGAGCGGGCCGAATACGATGTCCGCTGGTTGAAGCGAACCAAGAAGGCGCAACTGCCCAAGGGGGCCAACGAGCAGGACCGGGCGCGGTTTCAGAAGTCGCGGGATTATTTGGTCAGGATTGACGATATGTTGGCGTGCCGGAACATTCGCTGCCGCCGCCGGTTTGAAATTCCCAGCTCGCAGTCGGTCGTCTTTATCTGAAGAAAAACCCGACACTCGTCGGATGGATATCTCGATCGTTCTCTGCTGATCCCCCGAAAAACCCGAAAAATGCTGGCTTAGCTCTTGCACTGGGCTCTTGCACCGGCTTGTTCAGGCAGGTCTAGCCACGACTATGATTGAAACTCAACAATTCCCCGGTGCGTCAAAGTCAAACAACTCCTTCCTGACCCCGTTTGAGCGAAGGCTTGCTCCCGTGGTGTTGCCCCGGATTCCGGCGTGGCTCGAGACCTATCACCTGACGATGCTGACGGTTGTTTGGTCGAGTTTGATTCTGCTGTTCTCTTACTGGGCGGCGAAGGACTTACGTTGGTTGTGGGGTGTGTCGGCCATGGTTTTGATGCAATACGTGACCGACCACTACGACGGAAAGATCGGGAAGTACCGGGGAACGGGCCTCGTACGCTGGGGCTATTACATGGATCACTTTCTCGACTACTTCTTTCTTTGCTCGATAATCATCGGTTATTCGTTCATTCTTCCCGACCGGTCGCGATATCAGATTCTGATCATGCTGGCGATTTTTTCCGGTTATGAAGTCAGTACATTTCTGGCGTTTGCCGCCACGGATCGGCTGAAGATCAGTTACTTAAAGTTTGGGCCAACCGAATTCCGGCTTGCCGTCATCATAATCAACGCCCTCCTGGTTCAGTACGGAACACGGCAGATGATCAACGGACTGAAGTACGTGAACATTGGCGCCGCTATTGGTCTCGTGCTGATGATTTACAAAACTCACAAGACCATTTGGGCATTGGATATGAAGCACAAGCACGCTTCGGACGGAGAAGAATCCGCCCTCCTGTCTCGCTAAGTGCCATCGTGTTTTTGTTCTGTGTACGGTTTACGGCCGGAACGCCTGCGGGGCTAGCCTCTATCGTTAAGAAACTGAAAGGCAAATGACCCTTTTTGCGTTGCGCTTGCGCGTTAGCGGATGTGGCCTCTTCTTTGCAAGCGTGAACGCAGTCAAGCGTTCTGGGTTTAGAAATTAGGGAACTGTAAGACGAGAAATTCGTTGGATACCAGTAGATTCAACGCGAACTCGATAAATTAGCAATGTCAGAGAAGAAACAAATTCGAATAGTCAAGAAGGGCGAAAAGATCCGCCCGGTCGTCAAGGCAAAAACAAACACCGCCCGTGAAACGGCGCGCGATATGGTGGAGACCGTGACCAATTGGGTTACCGAATTCCAGAAGCGACGCCGCGAAGAAACCACAAACGCGTTAAGAATTCTCTCCAAAACGCCGAGTGGTAGCGAAGCCTAATCCCGCGTTCCGGCAAACTTTGCAAGCTGCCCTGTATCGTAGCCCCGGCAGATCCTCCCACAGGTGCAGGTGTGTTTATTGACACCGTCTCGTGGCGGCGCTAGCATCGCGCCAGTTCCGCGAAAAATCTGAGTGAAGGCTGGATATGGCGAGACGAAGTTCTCCACAGAACACGAAGAGATTGCAGGCGACGCCTGTCTTTGACAGCATTCGCAAGCCTGTTGCGCCTCCGGGGCATCCTCTTTCGCGAGCGAAGCCCGAGGAAGTGGCGCGACCTGCGCAGCGCAAAGCGAAGCATAAGCGGCGTCCGGACATACCTGAGGACGACGAGTTGTAAACGTTCGTCGTCGTTCAGCCTGTAGCTTTTTGGGAACACTGTGTCCACTATTTAACTCACTGATCCGGCAAGGGAATCATTCCGATCACCACACCCTCCGAAAGATTCATTGCGTGCGCTCGCGAGTTTCTCGTTGACGAGTATCTGCCTAAGATTGAGCGCTGTCTTGAGCGGTTGACTGACGAACAGATCTGGTGGCGTCCGAACGAGGAGTCAAACAGTATCGGCAACCTCGTCTTGCATCTGTGTGGAAACGCGCGCCAGTGGATTGTCGCAGGCATCGGCGGAGCGCCGGACGCTCGTGAAAGAGACGCAGAGTTTGCGCAGCGCGAGGCGATTGAGCGTGGCGAGTTGTTGGGGCTTTTGCGAACGACGCTTTCGGATGTCGACGCTGTGCTTAAGGCTCTTCCTCACGAGATGCTGCTTGAGCGGCGCACGATTCAAAGTTCGGACGTGGATGTGCTGGAGGCAATCTTTCACGTGACGGGACACTTCTCGATGCACACGGGGCAAATTTTTTTACTGACAAAGCTACTGACCGGAACAGACCTGCGCTTCTATGGTTTTGAAGCCGGTGCACCCGTTGAGCGCTTCTGATGCCGGAACGCCCGCATTGATTAAAAGAATCTGTGTAATCTGTGGAGGAAGAACTTCAATTTAGGTCACCACAATCGTAGACGCTTCTTCCAAAACACCGCGCTTCTTGTTTAATATAGCCCTCGATCCGTGGTCAGCAATCCGTGGAGCTTTCATCATCTTCTTTCCAGGAGCTGAATCTGAATGACCTACATCGTAGCCGAGCCTTGTGTTAACTGTCGTTATACTGATTGTGCCTTGGTTTGCCCCGTCGAAGCGTTTCACCTCGACGATGACATGCTCGTGATCAATCCGGAAACCTGCATCGACTGCGATGCCTGCGTACCGGAGTGCCCGGTCGAGGCGGTATTCTCGGAAGGCGCGCTGCCGGCCGAGTGGTCCAATTACACGGCAATCAACTCCGAACGCGCGCTCAGCGGGTTGCCGACTATCACGGCCAGACTCGATCCGCTTTGCGAATAGCTGAATGAAAAAGCGTACCGGCTGGATGATTGGCGGCGCCTTCGCCCTGACCGCAGGTGCGATAGGCGCCGCCAGCGCTTATTGGAAACGAAAGAACATGCACGCAGAGAGAAAAGCCGGCGACGTCTGGGCGAGGCCCGGGATGATGGTCACGTTCCGGGCGGAACTCATGCCCGGCCGTGAACGGCATGAACGTACATTTCGCGTGAAGGAATTACTTTCGAGTGGCCGTGTCTTGTTGCACGGCGTTGACGGTGAGCACGCTGAGAAAGAATTTGAACCCGTCCACTTTGACCGGCCGATCGAGTAGGCCTACCAGTTGTAAACCCTGCCCGGCTCCATCACTTGTAGATTTGGAATCCCCAGCGCATCGAGTTGTTCGATGATCTCCGCGCGATAGCTCGGCTTCAGGTGCACGGCCATGATGTCCATGCCGTTATGATTCAGTTTCTTGAGCTCTTCGTTCAGTGACGCAGGCGTGAAATGACGCGAAACTTCCGCCAGCTTCGCCATTCGATCCGGAAACGACGTTTCGATCAACAACGCATCCAACTGCTTCACTTCGTTCACCAGCTTCCAGAACTCTTCCGTTTCCGCCGTGTCAGAACTGAAAGCCACGCTCGTCTGGCCGTCTGACACGATCAAACCGACGGTCGGCACGATGTGATTGACCGGCACCGCAATCACCTTCAGATGGGCCACGGAGAAAGAACGGCCAATCGTAATCGGCACGTACTCCATCACTGGTCCATAGTCATTCTTCAAGTCGGAAAAACGCGGATACACATTCCAGTTGAAAACGTCACGTTCGAGCAAGTCGATCACTTCCGGCGTCGCGTGCACGCGCATCGGCTGTTGCAGCGACGGATAAAGATCGTCGATGAAGATTGGCAGACTGGCGATGTGGTCCATGTGTGGGTGAGTGACGATGATGTCTCTGACCTTGTTACGCTGCTCGTCGTCGAGCGCGATCGCGATGCTGCCGGCGTCGACCGCCACGCAATCGTCGATGAGGAAACAGGTCAGACGTTGTTCCAGGGTGGCAACGCCCTGTTCATCAAACGTACTCGGTAAAAGTTCGATTCTCACGAGCTTTAGCTTTGTTGGAGTGCCTTTCCAAGACCGGGCCAGTATAAGTCAGAAACAGACAGGCAGCGAGCTTTAATGCATGGATTCTGGTGAAAACTAACGGCCCCGGAGCTCGTTTACCAGTTGCTGTAGCGCCTGTAGATACGCCGCCTCCTGCGCGAGTATGTCCTGCGTGGCGGCATGCACGCCGCGTGAAACTCGACTGCGATGAAACGCCAGCTCACTCGCGAGTTGATTAAAACGCCGGCGCGCGCGCCAACCCTTCACGCCCGATTGTGAAAGCGCTCTGAACGACGATCCCATCCGCCCGATGATCGATCCCAGTTGGTCATACTCTTCGCGCGTCAGGACGCCGCGTTCAAGATCCACAACCAGAAACTCCCGCACCACCTGTCCCTCGCGCCGCAAAGCGAGCGAGATAACCACGAGCAGGATCAAGAACGCCGGCACCATTACCAGAATGTAAGTGAGTACAAAAACTCCGCCGCCGCCAAACACTGCCGAACCATTCCAAATGCTGTGCATGAAGATAGCCATCAACAACCCGATCACCGGCGTCAGGAGCTTCACCGCGATGTTTGTTGATTGTCTCGCGAGACCCAAACCGATTCCCGTCAGACTGGTAAACAACGGATGCGAGAACGGAGCGAAGAACCCCCGGATGATCACGATCAAGGTCAATGCGCCGCCGCCCCCTTCAGCCACTGCCTTACCGTAGTAAAGAATGTTTTCGGTCATCGCAAAGCCAAGCGCCGTCATTGCGGCGTAGACGATGCCGTCAACCACGCCATCAAATTCATCCTTCTTCCAGAAAAAGAAGATGAAGAGAATAAATGCCTTGCCAGTTTCTTCGACGATCGGCGCGGAGATAACGGCAGCGAATGCCTGACCCGCGTTGGCATTGGTTAGTGCTCCGACAACCCCCTGGCTCGTCGTGTTGAGCAGGAACGCGAAGAAAGTCGCAATGAGCGCACCCCAGAAGAACGCCGTCGCCAGCATCCAAAGCGGCTCCGCTTCATAACGATCGATCCAGAGAACGAGAATGACGTAGAGCGGTACGGGGATCGTGGCAGTGATCAGACCGAGCATCAGGGCCACTGGACCAGTCTCGATGCCGATCACAATCAAAACCAGCAGACCGAGAAACAGTGCGATGAGTATGGCGAGGATGCTCAGTGCGACTTTGATCCCGCTCACTTGCGGCGAACGCGTGATGATGATCGTCGGTGCTTCATTCATGGGCGCTCAGTATAAGCCACAAGAAGCCACAAGAGGCACAGGAAAGAGCCAGAACGGTTTGCCCTTGCCTGTCTCCTGTGTCTTTGGTGCTTCTTTGTGGCCTTGCTCAACGAGCACAGGTTTGCGCGCGGCCGCCGTCGATTGAATAGCTTGCGCCCGTGACCCACGATGCTTCGTCAGACGCGAGGAATAGGACCAGCGCGGCGATCTCCTCAGGATGTCCGGTGCGGCCGAGCGGGTGAGTTGTTTTGGAGTGTTCCAGAAACGCGGCATACGCTTCGTCGCTCATGCCGCCGCGTTTGTGAATCTCAGTGACTACCACGCCGGGATTAACCGCGTTCACGCGCACGCCTTTCGCGGCCAGCTCGAGCGAGGCGCAACGCGTCAACTGGTCCAACGCCGCTTTCGAAACACAGTAGGCGAGCACTCCCGGAAACGCGCGCAGTCCGGTGACACTGGAAACGTTGACTATATTGCCGCGTCGTTCAATCAAACTTGGCAACGCCTTCTGCATCAGTTGAAATGCAGCGCGCACGTTGACGTTCATCATCTCGTCCCAGGCGGCGAGCGACGTGTTCTCGATCGTGCCGCTACTGATGTGTCCAGCCGCGTTGACGAGAACGTCGAGACCCCCGAACGCCTTCACGGTCTCGTTCACGGCACGCTCTGCTTCCGCGGAAGACGAAAGATCCGCCTGAATTGCCAACGCTTCGCTGTCGAGGGCGCGAATGCGTTCGGCCACCTGCTGTAAAGCCTTTTCCTTTCGCCCTACAAACGCCACTCTTGCGCCCGCCGTTGCGAAAGCAATGGCACAGGCCTGCCCGATTCCGGAAGTCGCGCCTGTGACTAGCGCGACCTTCCCAGCAAATCTTTTGTCGCTCATTTTCCCGGTCCTCGTCTGCGATTGGAATGGAAAGAATCCTATGTTGACAGCACAATCCTAAAAAGCCGACTATTATCACCTTGAGAGCCTTGTGAGGCCATCCCCCCTGGCTACAGCGCTACAAAAAGGGTCATTAACGAGCGAGTTTAGGGATCGAGGTTTCGTGCCCGGTTGGCCTAACCAACCCGGAGGCGATTTGGGAAACAACTCAGCAGATCAGTTTTTCCCTCGCAACCCGCGAACGCATTCGCGAGGGCCCGACGATCTGCGCCATCGTCCGGCCCGAGGCCGGATGCCTTCGAGCGCCGGTTACCTGGCGATCGCGATCATCGCGTCGGCGGGATTGTTCTTTTTGCTTTGGTGGATGCTCGTGCGGGGCGGTGATGAGGCGCCGTGGCTGCCGGCGGGGTTGGCGGCGAGCGTGGTGCTGTTGGTTGCTTTGTCAGCGCGAGAAGTCGTGATGCGCCGCGCGTGGACTCGCTATCTGCTCGAAAACGGCATTCACGATCTGCGGCCAAAAGCAAAGGGTCGTTCTTCCCAAAGCAGCCGCAGTAATAAGAAAGGCTTTTCGTCTTCGGTTCATTCTGCCGCTTTGCGGACTATTCAAAAACACGCGGCTGCTGCGGACGCTCCGAACTCACCACCCGAAACGCATCTCGACGTGGCGCAACTTTGCCAGGAGTATCTGTCGAGCACTGAGGAAGCGATTCACTCGGGAAACTACGGCAGCGAGAAGGGAATAGCGATTCGCGCAGGACAGGAACGGGTGCGCTCGTTGCACAAACATCACTTGTTGACTTGGGCCAGGGGACAGTCGCGATCGTTAACCTATGAAGCGCAGCAACGTGCCCGCACGTCCGACAAGATCGAAACCGCGAATCGCGCGTTGGAATGTATCGAGTCAGCTCTGCGTATTTACCCTGAAGAGCCGGAGCTTCACGATTCGAAAACCGCAATTAGCGAATTTGTTGCTTCTGTTAAAGTCGCCCACTGGGTGGAACTGGCCGAGCGTTCGGCTTTCAAGGGCCACTATCGCCGGGCAATCGATCGCTATCGCGATGCGCTCTTTTATTTAAATCAGGACGCGGTGAAACCAGAGGCGCGGGCCGCCGGAACGGAGAAAATCGAAAGCGAAATTGCTGAACTTCAGGCAAAATTGCGGCAGCGCAAAAATCAGGATCAATGACGTTTCAGAAGTGTCCCAAGTGTGGAAGCTCAAGAATTCGCAGGGGATACAAGCGCACTCCACTGCCGTTACGTCTGGTTGGCATCTATCACCTTTTGTGCGATCATTGCAACTTGCTCTTTACCGGTTTTGTTTTGCCTGGGACCTTCAGTCGACGGAGAAGACGACGGCATAAGAAAACTTCTTCAGTGAGGTAATGTGATGAAAGTTAAGCAGTGTTTGATTGTTGCTATTGCGTGTGCCTGCATGCTCGCAGGTTTTAGCCACGCGCAGGAACCTCAACAACAACCTTCCACATCAAGCGCTTCTCAATCGTCCGCCATGGATATCCAGGGAAGCAAGGCTTACCTGCTTGGACCAGGGGACGTGCTCGACATCCGCGTGTTTGGCCAGCCGGAGTTGTCCACTGCCACGGCCCAGATCGATAGCGATGGCAACCTGAGTTCGTTGCCGTTTTTGGAACAACCGATTCCGGCCAAGTGCCGCACGGACAAGCAGGTGCAGAAAGACATCGCCATTGCTTACTCGAAGTTCATCAACAACCCGCAAGTGAGCGTCCGGATCGCCGAGCGCAACAGCCGCCAACCCGCGACCGTTTTTGGCGCCGTGCGCCAGTCGGCCCGTGTCGAGATGAAACGAAAAGTGCGTTTGAACGAATTGATCGCCGTTTCGGGCGGCTTTACTGAGCGCGCTTCCGGCACGATCCAGATCCTGCACACCGAGCCTTTGATGTGTCCTGAACCCGGTGAAGAGGAAGAAGCCAAACCGATCGACGGCACGAAGATTCCGCTCCAGATCGTGAAGATCTCCGAGCTGCGTGCCGGAAGAGTGGAAGCGAACCCGGTGATCCGTCCCGGCGATTACGTATTGGTGACCGAAGCCGAGCCGGTTTACATCTATGGCGCAGTCGTATCGCCAAACGGAGTTTACCTGCGCGAACAGATGACGCTCACCCGCGCATTAGCAATGGTGGGTGGAACCAGAAGCGAGGCTAAGCTGAGCGAGGTCACGATCTATCGCCAGGTTCCCGGTACCACGAAACCGGATGTTAAGAAATACGATGTCGGGGCGATCAAGAAAAACCAGCAAGAGGATCCGCTGTTACAGGCTTACGACATCATTGAGGTACCAGAAGCCGGGATGTTTTCGAAGCAGCGCATCGGTCCGACGCTACTGAACGCGCTCACGGGCGGCTTCTCGAGCGCGGTCTCTTCGACCGGCATGTATCTGCCTAACAAGATCATCTACTGAACTTTGTAGACGACTAACGAATAACTGAAAGTTGACTCGCGAATGAATCGAAAAACACTTGCCGACGATCGCCGTCGCCGAAAATTGATGACGCTTGCCTGGTCTCTCGGCCTCGGAGCAGTGGTAGTTACGCTGATCTATCTCGAGAAGACGGCGATCCTTTACATCATTTGCACCCTTGGTGTGACCGCGTTGCTGCTCATCGTGGCCTTCTCCGATCTGGCTCATGCCGAGGAACGCCAGGGACAAATGGACCAGTCGAAAGATGCAGCAGGTGTTGCAAATCGGGTGGGTTGAAGCAGACAGTGCAAGTTTCTCCGATCAAATCGCTGGTTTTGCGACTGAATTTAAGTTGCTTATGTGGTCTATAAGTTTTGTTGCGCCAAGACACTCGTTGCGATGACGTCTTGTGTGCCCGGCAAAAACAATAAGGCGGTTGAAAGTTTAAGCGGACTATTGCATAATCCCGATGCGTTCACCTCCCCGGTGGACGAAGTGGTCGCGTGGGGTGAGGACACGTGGCCTTAGGGTGGGGGCTGTGGGAGGCCCCCGCCCGCTTTTTTTGTTCGCTCCTAAATTTCTCGCGGCGCTGTGGGGAGTGAATGAACCTCGACGTTGACTGACAACAAAGATGGGGCTGCTCCAGAGATCGCGGCGCAAGTTAAAGCTCTGGCTTTTAGAGGGCAGACGACCAAGCGGTTCCGCGCACGAATCATCTACTTCGCATAAACAACACCCATGGTGGCAGGTGATGTGCCTCACCGGTGTCGATTATTTTTCGACACTCGGTTATCAACCAGGCATTGCCTTTCTTGCCGCTGGCGCCCTCTCACCACTGGCAACATTAGTCCTGATTTTTTTGACGTTATTCGGCGCGTTGCCGATGTACCGGCGCGTGGCGGCCGAGAGTCCTTACGGCGACGGCTCGATCTCGATGCTCGAGAATCTTTTGTCTCGCTGGAAGGGAAAACTTTTTGTTCTCGCTTTGCTCGGCTTTGCCACTACCAGTTTCATCATCACGATCACGCTGTCGGCGGCGGACGCCACGGCGCACATCGTCGAGAACCCGTTCGTGATCGACCACACGAACTTCATGCACCATCGCATCATCGTCACGTTGGTGCTGATTACTGCGTTGGGTGCGATCTTTTTACGCGGATTCAAGGAGGCGATCGGGATCGCGGTGGTCCTGGTAGCGATCTATTTGCTGCTCAACCTGGCGGTCGTCACGGTTGGTTTTTACGAGATCGCCACGCATCCGGAGGTGTTTTCGAATTGGCGCACGGCGCTGTTTCAAACCTATCGCAGTCCGCTGCTAATGATCGGGATGGCGCTGGTGGTCTTTCCGAAACTCGCTCTTGGTCTATCCGGTTTTGAAACCGGCGTCGTGGTGATGCCGCTCGTCAGGGGGATGGGACTCGAGGGCCGCATTCATAACACGCGCAAGCTGCTCACCTCCGCCGCTTTGATCATGAGTTTCCTGTTGTTCGCGAGCAGCATCGTGACGACGTTGCTGATTCCGGCGGCGGAGTTTCGTCCGGAAACTGCTACGCAGGAAGCGGGCAGCGCGAATGGACGCGCGCTCGCGTTCCTGGCCCACGAATACCTGGGCCATATCTTTGGTACCGCCTACGACATAAGCACCATTTCGATTCTGTGGTTCGCAGGTTCGTCGGCGTTGGCGGGCTTGCTCAATATCGTTCCACGTTACTTGCCGCGTTACGGCATGGCGCCGGAGTGGGCGCGCGCTACACGCCCGCTCGTCGTGGTTTTCACGGGGATCTGTTTCGTGGTGACGATACTCTTCCGCGCCGACGTCGATGCGCAGGGCGGCGCCTACGCGACCGGTGTCCTGGCGTTGATGACTTCCGCGGCGATTGCCGTAACGCTTTCCGCGCGCCGCAAGAATCAACGATTGCAATGGCTGTTCATGTTGATCTCGCTGGTGTTCATCTACACCACGATCGCGAACATAGTGGAGCAGCCGGAAGGAATCAAGATCGCGTTGATCTTTATCGTGGCGATTGTCGCCAGTTCGCTCTTCTCGCGCGTGTGGCGGTCGACGGAATTGAGAGTTGAACGGGTGGAGCTTGACGATGCGGCGCGCGAGTTTGTCCGTAAAGCAGCCAAGGGAACGGTGAGAATAATCACGAACCGAATAGATCGCGGGGACGTGCAGGAATACGAACTCAAGGAGAAAGAGAAACGGCTCGACAATCACATTCCCGCGGGGGAGCCGATCTTGTTTTTCGAAGTGACTCCGGGAGATGCTTCGGAGTTTTCCGGAGTGCTGAAGATCCGCGGTGAGCAGGCAGATCGGTTCCAGATTTTGCGCACGGAATCACCGGCTGTGCCGAATGCGATCGCGGCGTTTCTGCTGTTCATTCGGAATGAGACCGGGAAACTGCCGCACGTTTACTTTGGTTGGAGTGAAGGGAACCCGGTTTCGTACCTGTTGAAGTACATCGCCTTTGGTGAGGGCGACACTGCTCCGGTCACGCACGAAGTGTTACGCCAGGCGGAGAAGGATCCGGCTCAACGACCGATCGTGCACGTGGGCGGCTAGCCACAAAAAGGCACAAGAGGCACAAATGTGTTCACAAAATCCTTTGTGCTTCTAGTGCTTCTTTGTGGCCTGGTCTTGTGTATTGATTCCGGTGGTGCAGGGGAGTAACATCACCAACGTTGACAATTTAGATGTCTGCCGAAGGTGCTTGTGCCGCGCACGGCTGAGCAACGCGGGGGAACCAATGTTTCGCAGGAGACAAGGGGCGAATCGCTGAGCAACGTGCTCACGCGACGAACACTTCCAGTTCGAGTCCGACAGCTAACCTCGTAGGCTAAAAGGAAGGGCAGTGCCGCGATCGAAAAAGGCGCGGGGCTCATTGCCTCGTGCCTTTTCATTTTGTGTGCGCACCGAGTCGGGACTCGGGCTGCAAACAATGCTTAATCGGTTACCCAGAAGAGCTGCCGGACGCCGTTTCAAGCTCTGGTTATATAGAGGTTCCGCACAAAAGGACGCTCACGCTACACCACACAGGCAACACGCGTGGTGGCAAGTGATGTGTTTGACCGGTGTCGACTACTTCTCGACCCTCGGTTATCAACCCGGCATCGCGTTTCTCGCCGCCGGCGCACTCTCGCCCATCGCAACACTCATCCTGGTGCTGCTGACACTGTTCGGCGCGTTACCCATTTACAACAAAGTCGCTGAAGAGAGCCCGCATGGCGAAGGCTCAATCTCGATGCTCGAGCATTTACTGGCGCGTTGGAAGGGCAAGCTCTTTGTTCTTGTGTTGCTGGGGTTCGTCGCGACCGACTTCGTCATCACGATCACGCTGTCCGCGGCGGACGCGACGGCGCACATTATCGAAAACCCGTTTACTCCCGAATCGTTGAAACATCCGATCGGCGTCACGCTGACGCTGATCGCGATTCTCGGCGCGATCTTTTTGAAGGGCTTCAAGGAAGCGATCGGGATCGCGGTCGCACTCGTTGCCGTTTATTTGCTGCTCAATCTGATTGTGGTTACGTTCGGCGTGTTCGAGCTTGCCACCCATCCTCATCACTTTCCCGAGTGGAAGCAATTGCTCCTGACGCACCCGAAGGTGAACGGGAACATCTGGATGATCTTCGCGGTGTCGCTGTTTCTGTTTCCAAAGCTCGCGCTGGGACTCTCGGGTTTTGAAACCGGCGTGGCGGTGATGCCGCTGGTGAAAGGTGACGACGATCTAACCGAAGACCAGTTGCGCGATATTCAGACTACTCGCACCGGTCACGCTGTCGACGACAAGACACAAAAATTATTGCGCGGCCGCATTCGCAACGCCAAAAAGCTGCTGCGCACCGCGGCGTTGATCATGAGCGTGATGCTTATCAGCAGCAGTTTCGTAACGGCCATTCTGATTCCGGCTGACAAGTTTGCTGATGGAGGCGAAGCAAACGGCCGCGCGATCGCCTATCTGGCCCATATGTTCTTCGGCGACGTCTTCGGCACCGTTTATGACCTCAGCACTATAGCGATTCTCTGGTTTGCCGGTGCGTCCGCGATGGCTGGACTGTTGAGTATCGTTCCTCGCTACCTGCCGCGTTACGGCATGGCGCCGGAATGGGCCAGGGCGGCACGACCGCTCGTCATCGTGATCACTGCGATCGCTTTTGCCGTCACCCTGATCTTCAACGCAGACGTAGACGCACAGGGCGGTGCCTACGCGACCGGCGTACTCGTTTTAATGACTTCCGCGGCGATTGCCGTAACGCTCGCGGCGCGCCGCAAGCAGGGAAACTGGCATGTTTATCTCGCGATCGCTTTGGTCTTTGTTTACACGACAATTCAGAACATTCACGAACGTCCGGAAGGAATCAAGATCGCGTCTTTCTTTATTCTGACGATCATCGTGGCGTCGCTGGTTTCGCGAGTCTGGCGTTCGACCGAGTTGCGCGTTGAGCAGATTGAGTTGGACGATCGAGCGCGGCAGTTTATTAAGGACGCTGCGAAGGGAACGATTCGCATCATCACCAACCGCCGCGACACAGGCGACGCGTTGGAGTATCAACAGAAAGAGCATGAGAAGAGAATAAGCAATCACATCCCCTCCGGCGAGCCGATACTATTTTTCGAAGTCACGCCCGGCGATGCATCGGAGTTTTCCGGCACACTCCAGATTCGTGGTGAGACAGTCGATGGTTTTCGCATCCTGCGCACGGAATCACCTGCCGTTCCGAATGCGATCGCCGCCTTCCTACTCTATCTGCGCGATGAAATGGGGAAACTGCCACACGTCTATTTTGGCTGGAGCGAGGGAAACCCGATCTCCTACCTGCTGAAGTACATCGCGTTCGGTGAAGGTGATACAGCTCCCGTCACACACGAAGTCTTACGGCAGGCAGAGAAAGACTCAAGCAGACGTCCAATCGTGCATGTTGGAGGATAGGAGAGTTATCTAGACCTGAGCGACTTCGGCCGTCTTGCCCGCAAGGAAACAGGATCGGCAATAAACTGGCCGTCCTTGCGAAGGATAGAACGGGACCGTTGTTTGTTGTCCGCACTGGGCGCATTGGACCGAAACTTCGATCCGTTGCCGCACTCCCGACGACTGTGCTGCCGCGATTGCCGCCAACCGTTCGTTCTTAGCTTGCTTGCAGGGTTTGCAGCGTTTGGGTTCGTTCTTCAAACCCTTGTCGTGGAAGAAAACCTGTTCGCCCGCAGTCCAGATGAAATTCTCGTTGCAGTCAACGCATCTGATCGACCGATCCTGGTATTCACTTTCCGGGTGTGTCTCCAATGCGTGGGCCGCTTCCGTCAGTGACATGATCCTACTCCCTGGGTCGTACGTAACACTTAGTAAACAGCGATTCGGCGGGCGAATAAAGAAAAGCGCGTGAAAGAAGGCCGCTCTTCGGTTGTCCACCAAGCGAGGTAAAGGTCCCAGCCCGCACGGGGCTCCGTGTGGTCAACTGGTATATAACTATGGCGAAACTGTGTCAAGATAAAACCATGAGAAAAATCTTTGTTTTGGGGTCAGGTGGGCGGGAGCACGCCATTGCCTGGGCGCTTCGGAACACTTCAGCCGAAGATCTCGAGCTCTTCTGCGCACCCGGAAATGCCGGTGTCGCCCAGGTCGCAAAGCTTGTAAATATTGCGGTGGACAAACATGCGGAACTCGCCGCCTTCGCCGCGGCTGAAGGCATCGATCTGACTTTCGTTGGACCGGAGGCGCCGCTGGCGGCGGGGATAGTCGATTTCTTTGAGGCGAAGGGGCTGCCGATCGTGGGACCGAGAAGTGCCGCGGCACGGCTCGAAGGTAGCAAGATATTCGCCAAGGAGTTCATGGCCCGGCACGGCGTCCCGACCGCTGCGTTTAGAACCGCTGAGTCACCGTCTGAAGCTGTCGCACATCTCAGTAGCGGCGAGTTTGGTGCTGAGGGCTCTGCAGTGGTCGTAAAGGCCGACGGTTTAGCGGCGGGCAAGGGGGTCGTGGTAGCAGCAGACCGTGCAGAAGCCGAAAAAGCCATTGCGGACCTGATGGTCCATCATTCAGCGGGCAAGGATGCGGCCCAGCGAGTCGTCATCGAAGAAGCCTTAGTCGGACGCGAAGCGTCAGTGCTCCTGTTTGCGGATGGCCGCGACTACGCCCTCATGCCCGCCGCGCGCGATCACAAGAGAATCGGGGAGAACGATACTGGTCCAAACACTGGCGGCATGGGCAGTATCACTGACGCTTCTGTGCTTCACGAGAGTCTTTTGCGGCGCGTGGTTAAGGAGATCGTCGAGCCAACACTCAGCGGAGCGCAGCGGGAAGGTTTTCCTTTCAAAGGCGTTCTGTTTCTCGGCCTGATATTGACTGAAGATGGACCAAAGCTGCTCGAGTACAACGTTCGTTTCGGTGATCCGGAGACACAGGCAATACTCGTCCGGTTGAAAACTGATTTGGTTTCGGTTTTTGAGGCCATGCACGACGGAACGCTTGGCCGGGTAAAAGTAGAATGGGCTGGCGGCGCTTCCGCGTGCGTGGTAGCGGCGAATCGCGGTTATCCCGGCAAGTACGAAAGCGGCGCCGCAATCGAAGGCTTGGAAACAGTTGCTGAAAACGGTCAGGTTGAGGTGTTTCACGCGGGAACTTCGCGCGCGCCAAACGGCAAATTCATCGCCACGGGCGGCCGCGTTTTGGGTGTTACGTCAGCCGCCGGAGACCTGTCTGGCGCGCTCGATCTTTGTTACGACGCCTTAGGGAAAATTCACTGGGCAGGAATGCAGTTTCGGCGCGACATTGGCGGTGATAGGGGACGCTCCGCGTTCCTCGAGTAATCTGAACGCCGAAGGCGTTAACTAATGGGAGCCCAGGGTTGGAGCTTGCGACAACCCTGGGACTAAAGGATACCTATGGTAGCAACGCTGAAAGCGTTGCCGCGTAGCGTTTCCCCTCGCTAACGCTTTCAGCGTAGCAGTCTTTCTCGTTCTCAAACCCAGGGTTGTGGCAACCCTGGGCTAAAACTAGTCAACGCCTTTGGCGTTTAAATTAGGACGTGACAGCAACGTTCCTCGTGATGTGTGGAAGGCTTTGAACAGTGCTGTTATACTCCGAGCACAGTTTCCCGGACATGAAACTGCCTGAACGTATGTGTCGTACAACAGAACGTTGCCAGTGGCCGAAACTGCCGCTTTCCGGGCCGGCGCTACCAACGTTAGAGCTTTCACATTTCGCTGTCGGAGGATGAGCGGAAATGGGACTTTGGACAAGAATGAAGCGCTCTATGCGTGCCCTCTTTGGAGGGATAATTGAGAAGACGGAAGACCCTGAGCTCATTCTTCAGCAGACCATCCGCGATATGCGCGACCGCGTGCCGGAGTTAAACAACTCCGTGGCGCAGGTGATGGCCACCGAAAAGCTTCTCGCCAAGAACAAAGAACGGCTCGAAACGCAGCAGGTGGAACTCGATTCGAAGATCCGCGCGTCAGTGAAGATGGGGCGCGACGATATCGCCACTGCTTACATCGGCCAGTTACAGCAAGTTCAGATCGATCTGCAAAAAACAGCTCAGCAACTTGAGCACGCGGGCAATGCATCGAAACAGGCACTTAAGGCACGTGACAATTACGTGCTGCAAATGCAGCGTCGCACCGCGGAAGCGATGCAGTTGATAAATCAGTCGAAGCAGGCAAAGCTTCAGGAACAGCTCGCGCAAACGATGGAGTCGTTCCAGTTAGGCGACGACGCATCCACGTTCAACGAGATGCGCGACAAGATCGATCGCCGCGCTGCGGCCGCCGAAGCAAAGATGCAGTTGGGCGCCGCATCAGTCGACACGCAGATGCAGGAGATCGAGCGCGAGGCTTTGGACATGCAGTTGGCGGATAAGTTGCTCGCGTACAAGCGTGACATGGGTCTGCTGGGGGCGGGTACCGGCGCATCGCAAACGCCAGCGCTTCCGGCTGAAGGCGAAACCACGGGTGGTGGACAAAACGGTACTGGCGGCAGGTAGGCCAACAGGTTTTTCGAAAAGTTTATGGCCGAGTTACCCAAGATTGATCTGAAGTACTTAAAAGAGGCCTTTAAAGAACCCATAAACTTCTGGGGCATGGCCGGCTTTGCGGTTGCCGCTGCTTACGTGCAGGACATCACGCCGCTGGTTGCCGCCTTAGCAACTGAAACCCTTTATCTCGCGACTGTGCCCGCAAGTTCCATCTATCGCCGTCTCGTCGATCGACGCGAAAAGCAGCGTCTCCTGAAGCTTCGCGAACAACAGCGCGAAGCACAAATCAAACTCTTCGATCCACGCGAACGTGAAGCGGTTGAATACCTGCGTTGGATGAAGAATCAGATCTATTCCAACTACAAGAAGTTCACCGGCACCAAACAGATTCCGCACAACATCCAGAGTTTGGACCAGCGCTGGGAAGACTTCGTCGATCTACTCGACGTCTATCGCCGTCGTAAACATCACCTGCGTTCGATCAATCGCCAGGCAGTGCAGAACCAGTTGGTCCAGGCCGAACGCGCGGTTGCCTCTGCGAAAGACGATCGTGAGCGGCGGATTCAGCAGGCGAACGTAGAGATTCTTAAACGGCGTGTGGCTGCTTTCAACGACATCGAGCGTTCGGTGAAGCTCGTTGAAGGACAGTTACAGTCGATCGAAAACTTCTTCGGACTAGTGAACGATCAGGTCGTCACACTACCCACACCGGAACGCGTCTCTTCACTCGATTTCGAGCAGCTCAGCGACTCCATCGCGATGACCAAGCAGATGCTCGAAGAGACCTCCGACACCTTTGCCGCCCTCGACAGTCACAACCGCGACATCGGCAATTACGAGCTCCTGCTCTCAAACACCGGCACCTCCGGCGCGAAGTAAAAGCCACAAAGAGGCACAAGAAGCACAGAAATTACGGCTGCTTTCTTGTGCTCCTAGTGCCCTTTCTGTGGTTCAGGGTTAGCGGATTCTGACAGTGAAGCTTACGCTGCCGGAATTGTTGGGCGCGACACTGCTGAGGCTTCCTGCAAACGACCAGCGCACGTTTGTCACCGCGCGATCGTATCCGGCCGGCGCTCCGCCGCCGCCGCTGACTGGCGTATACGTCCACGTCGTTCCGCCGTCATTTGAGTATTGGAATGTCGCGACCAATCCCGTTGTTCCAGGGGCGCTCGACATGCTGCCTACTTTGAAGTCGACGTTGCGCAACACTCGCTCCAGCGGATCAGCGTTAGAGGGATTCGGATCAACGATGACGAAGCTGGTAGCTGCTTGCCCGCCGCTGTTTGTGTAGACGATCGTGTAGATAAGATCTGTGCCGGGAAGCTGTGTTCCATTCGGACTGACACTCTTCACCAGTCCGATATTGGGCGGCAGCGGGTTGATCGTCGTGTTGTCTGTGGCGCTATTGTTGCCCGCTCCGGTTCGACTCGGATCGTTTGGATCGGTTACGCCGCTGGCTGGAGTCACTATCTGTGCCGTGTTGGTCAGTGTTCCGCTTGCGCCTGCGGAGACCGTGCCGGTTACGGTGTACCTCAAGGTTGAACCTGAAGGCAGGTTCGCAGTTGTGCTGATCGAGTTGCCGCTACCACTGGCCGCGCCGCAGGTTGCGCCTCCCGTAGGTGAACCGCACGTCCAATTCACGCCGGTGATCGTCGCGGGTACGGTGTCGGTAACAATCGAGCCGTTTGACGCGTCAGGGCCGGCGTTGCTGACAACAATCGTATAAGTGATTGGACTACCCGCGTCGATGTTTGCCAAACCATCGGTTTTTGTAATCCCGAGGTTGGCGTTGAGATCAATCGTGTCTGCATCAGTTGCGGTGTTGTTCGCGGGGGTAGCGTCAACAAGCCATGACGGTACCGCTACAGTAGCGGTATTTGTAAGCGTGCCACTCGCTGATGCAGACAGTGTTCCCGTGATCGTGTAGGTGGCAGTTCCACCCGCGAGCAGCGTCGCGCTGGTGTTGATGGAGTTGCCAGAGCCCGACGCTGTCGTACACGCCGACCCGGAAGACGCCACACAATTCCAGGTTACGCCCGTTACGCTGGCAGGCACGGTGTCTGTAACAGTTCCCGTAACGGGATACGTCCCGTTGTTAGTGACGACCACAGTGTAGCTGACTGGACCACCGCGATAGACCGTGGTGACGCCGTCAGTCTTGGTAATTGAAAGATCAGGCGCCGGTACATTGGCACTGGCGAGGTCTCCTGTAGCCGTCGTGCCCCCGCTCAGATTTGCAAAGAGCGACGCCGAAAGTGACGGCAGTGTAATCCGGTACATGTTGCCGGGATTCTGTGTTTGGATAAGCAGCCGGCCGGCGGAGTCGAAGGCCAGGCCAAGCGTAGCCGGCGTAGCGCCACCGGGAAAAGTCACAGTGCCTACGAATGTTGCGGCGCCGCCGGCGATCGAAGCCGTATACAACTGGCGGTTCTGGTTGATGATGTATAGCGTGCCTGCTGCGGAGAACGCCATGTCACCGCCGCTTCCGGTGCCGGTGATGTTTGCCACCGCAGTGGCTCGTCCAGTTGTCTGATTGACCGTGTACAGGGTGTTGGTGTCGGCGCCGCCTCCCGCCGCCATGTAATAAAGCGTGTTGCCGAGGAAAGCCATGCGGAAGCCACTTCCGACATCGGCGCCGCTGGTTGATGGGCCAATATTGCCTAGCAGGACGGGCGCGATTGACGGTGTCGCCGGGTTGAAGCGATACACCGGCCCATTCGTGTTGCTGCTGGTATTGATGACATAAAACAACATGCCGTCCGACGCTCGCTGGGCCAATGTGGCCGCATTACCGCCGGGATAGTTTGTATAGACTACTGTTTCAGCCGCGCTGGTAGTATCGACAGTCCAAATATTGTCGCTGGTTGCAGTAGCGTTGCCGCGAATGGAATAGATGTCCGTTTGCGCTGCTACCACGCCACAAAGCAGGAGGACCACGAAGACGATCAGCAGCAGCCGACTCATCTTTGGTCTCCTTCTTTTACGTTTTTGCTTTTGGCGACGTTGTTATTGATCTGATTGTCAAGGCCGGATTTTGAAGTGCCAAAGAGATCGAAAAGGTTCGAGAGTTTCGAGGAGAGTGTGAAGTAGAAACCACGACGGGCCGGCAGAGCATTCGCGCCAAATGGTTCGCCCGTAACACTGAAGTTGTAACCCAAACCAACCCGCAGGTCGGGCAAGGCCCAGAAGCCGATCTCGGTTCCGTAGATCGAACGATGGGTGCCGGAGGACGGTTGAGTCAAACGTCGCATTTCAGCAGCCCAGTCGAATCGTGGTGTCAATCGATATTGGGCGCGACCTTGTGTCAAATAAGTAAAGGTGGAGACAAACGGCAGATCCGCTTGACCGTTGGCGCTGAATCGCAGGGCCAATCTTCCGTAAAGCTCGAGCCGATTCGTGGCCTGGAAATATCCATCCGTGGCCAACGAGTCGAGGCGGTCGCGAGTCGATCCAGTTCCGTTGAATCCATCCTGGTCCAGTGAACGATGAGTAAAGCTCAAGAGCACTCCTACTCGATCAGAGGTCAACGGGCGATAGGCCAGTGCTCCCGTTCCTTCCATTGCCGAGCCGTGGCGTCCGTCAAAATTGGTGCGGGACCATTGAAAACGTGAGAGCGCCGTGAGCCCCTCACGAATTCTGCCCGCAGCGCCGAATGCAAGCACCTGTCCCGCGCCTGTGCGATCGCGAAACTCGTAACGAGCATTAGCGCGGAAATCCTCGGTAGGTTGCCAACCGAAGCCGAGAGTCGCGCTATTGTAGCTCTCGCCGTTCCCGGCCACGTGGAAACCACGTTCAAAACCCAGTTCGAGTGACAACTGCTTGGTGAGAGGCAGGCGATTCTGCAAACCAATCACAGCAAAACTATCCGTGCCATTGATGCCGTTTTCGAGTTGATAGCGACTAACGAGCGCACTGTACTTACCGAGGCGAGTTTCGATACCAAGCGCGGTTTCGCGTCGCGCGCCTGTCGAAGAGAACCCGCCCCCGCTGGTCGTGAAATCGGCAATCGGCATGATCGGCGCTGAAGCCAGACGTTGAGTCAGGAAGAACTTGGCCCAATGATTGACCTGGTATGTGGCGGCCAGAGTCGTTTGATTCGGGTAGGTTGGATCAGCCTCACCCAGGTTCTGTTCACGCTTGACGGCGATCTGAAGCTTGTCAGTCAACTTCATATCCACGGCGGCAGTGACGAGATTTGATTCGACGTTACGCGACGAAGAGGCATCATCGAGGCTCCGGTGATCGTAACCGAGATGAAAACGAACGCGCTCGTTGATGATCTGTTCCCAAGCGGCCGAAAACGTCAGACGGCTGTTGTCGACATTCGCAGTGTGATTGCGCTCATCCGTCACGCCAAAGCGCAACAGGGATTTAGATCGCGGTTTCAGCTCCACGGAGACTTCTCCCCGCCGCGAGCCGGGTGTGATGGTCGTACCAAATGGATTCAGGAAGCCTTCAGATGAATATGAGTAGCGCGCCTTGACGAGGCCCCGGAAGAACGGGAGCGGTTGGTTCAGCTCTGCCAGGAATGCGTTGCCATCGTGACGGCTGTCACCAGACGAGAAGAAGTTTCCGCCGCCCATGATCTCGCCCTGGCTGCGAGCAAAAGCAAAACGCACCGTTCCTTTTCTGGGTAAAGTCTTTTCGGCGTCAATGCCGGCCAGCACAAACGAGCCGGCATCTTCCTGTCGTTGCAGAACCGTGGCGAATCCCAGTTGCAATCCGAGAGTACGGAAATTCTTGCGTGCGCGGCCCGTGTAGACCGCACTCGAAAGTGAGCTCGCACGATGTTCGTAAGTAACGACCAGTTGCATCAGATTCAGGTCGTAGTCGAATGCGGAAAGGTAACGCAGGAAGAAAAGCTCACCGGTTACTGAATTGAGGTTGTAGTCGATCGAGCGCGACAGTGTTTCGCGCGAAATAATCGTTTCCGGGTTGCGCCGATCGCGTACCTCAAGCACCACCGTTTCCGAGCCCGGCAAGATCTCGCTGTGTGATAGACGGACAATACTAAGCGCACCTGCCGGAAACACATCACGCGCAAACGCAGTATCGGGACGCGCGCCAGTCAACGAAATGAAGTCGCCGTTTGAATTTTCGAGATGCACCTTCACGCCGGTGAGCTTACGTGAATAACCCGTGAGTTCCAGGTCCTCCATGCCGGCTTCAAAGTCGCCAAACATCGCGTACGAGCGATCCCGATCCAGACGCGCATAGAACTTTGAATTTGACTGTGCGGCTTCATATCGCGTTGAAGAGTCGCCGAACAACGGGTAGACGCGATCGAGTGGATCCAGTTGGAAAAGACGATCACGTCCGGCAGTGCGGTTGATTGGACGTTGCGAATCGTAAGACAGCGTCAGCAAATTGCGCTCGCCGATCCGGCCGCTAAAGAACAGGCCAACGTGACTGCGATACTTGCCCTGCTCGTCGCGCATGTTGACCTCGGGCAAAGACTGTCCAAGAGTCATCTCGGCCAGGCCGACCAGAATTGTCGGGCGGGATTCAGGGGTGATGAGCACTTTTGAGGCGGTCTCGATTTGGCCCATGAGCGCGCGCAGACGAGCTTCACCAGGTGCGTCGGTGCCGATTAGTCTTACCGTCGTTTCACCTCGGACCAACGAGACGATCACCTGGCGCTGACCGTTTTCTTCGTTCACTTCAGCGGCTGGCAGTGCGGCAGCGCCTGCCGATAAGGGATGAGCCTTGACCGGCGTGGATTCCTCATCAGTGCGCCTCAGCTCTCCGGCTGAAGTTTCAATAGCCACCTGATCGTCAGCGGCAGGATTGCCCCACTGATCGAAGGCCCGAACGCGTAGCGTGATCGAATCGCGGCCGCCGGCTTGAACCTGAGTCTTATCGGGAACGATCTCCAATCGCGTGGCTTGTCCGCGGCCTAAGACAGTCAGTTCGCGAGTGTCTCCCGCGGCTCCGTTTGGACCGATGGCAGTCGCTCGAACCGCGTTCTGGCCTGGCCGCAATTCCAGACCAACATAGGTATAAGTGGTGACGTTGTTCTTCTGATCTTCGCGTATGACTCCGATACTCTTATCCGAAACGAACTTTCCGTTGATTTCGAGTCTTACTTTCCAGTTCAGCGCAACGCGTGCATCAAACTGCATCGCCGGAGTCATGACGACGCTGTTCTCCTCGGGCGAGAGCACCTGGATATTGCCGGGCGCGACGGCCTTGAGAGTTTCCGTCGTGGTGGTTTCGAAACGAGAGACACCATTTGGCTGTTCCTTCAAGGCAATCTTGAGAGGTGCTGCTTCATTCGGGGTGGCAAGGCTCTTCGACGCTTCAGTGGCTTTCGGTGTCGCTGGAGCGAATGATGAAAGGTTTGTGGTGGCCTCCGTGGGTGACAGTGCGAAGTTTTGCCGGAGCAGCGCTCCACCACCGAGAGGTGTGCGCAAGAGCCTGGTCCAACTACGGCCTGCCAGTGTGCCGCCGTCTGCAAGCGCGTGGCCGCTGGGAATCGTGATCGGATCGAGTGAGAGAACGTGCGAGCCATCTCCGAGAGAAGGAACATTGTAAAGACCCTGAGAGTCAGTTATGACGGACTGGCCTGACTGTAAGTACAATCTCGCGCCCGGCACGGGGTCGTCACCGTCGTCAAACTTTCCATTGCCGTTCTGATCGACGAAGACGCGACCGACAATGATCTGGCGCGTAGAGAAAGCGCCGCGACCCACGACAACGCTGGCACGCCCCGCCGCACTCTGAATCGATTCACCATTCGGAAACAATCCTGAAGCGACAGCCACATTTTCTTGTTCACCTTCACGGGCATTCGCGCCCACGCGCACCCGATAAAGTAGACGTGCCGTTGCGCCGGCGCCGATTTCACCAACGCGAAACACGATTTCACCGCCGCCCGCGCTCTCAGGTTCGATCGGCTGGTCCATCGCCGTCCCCACGCTCAAGCGGCCAGTGCCGGTTGCGTAGTGGAAAGACAACGGAAGTCGATCGCGCACGAGCACATCGCGCACTGGCGTGGCAGTTGGGTTGCGGACTTCTATGCGATAAGCGATAGCGTCGCCGATTTCCGCCCGCGGTCGATCGGCTGACTTGCTAATCTCCAGACCGTTCGGCTCGAACATCGGAATGTTGAGCGCCACTGAGGTGATGTCTTCAATGAAGACGTCGTCGCGAACGAGCTCAAAACCGCCTGCGCGCGCCAGTGGTTGACCGTCGATCGCATGAACGTTGAGCAGAAACAGATCGTCGTGAGTCGCGCGCGCTGTGATTTCCAGCATGCGCGTGGAATACCCTCCGGCCGAAACTTTGATGAAATAACGAACCGGAGTTGTCGGTGTGCCTAACTGCTCCGGCAGCAAAGCAAAACTAAAGCGGCCTAATCCATCCGTTGCAAATGGATTTTCGTTCTGAAGATTTGGCGGAAATCCGACTCCCGGCGGAATGGGGAGAGCGCTGGCGTCAGTCTGGTCCACGAGTAACGAAACGCGCGCGCCGGGAATCGGCAGTGCGCTTCCGCCTCTGCCGGAGAAGACCGTGCCAAACGGATCGACGACCACAATGGCGGTCGAGCTGTTCGTCGGAGCAATGTTCTCACCCGTAAACTCTGCCGAGTTGAGCACGCCGGCGCCGCCAGGAAGCCCCGCGATCAGCCGCGCGCGGAAGCTGATGTTGACAATCTGACCCGCAGCGACGGTCGCCAGGCGAACCACAACGCGGCGGCCTTGCACCTCGCCTTCATCGGCATCCGTTACATCGGTCAAACTTCGGCCGTCCAGCGTCAGCGAGCCGGCTACGTATTCAAGCTTGGGTTGCAGATTGTCTGTGACGACGACTGAACGCGCCGCTGCGTCGCCGCTGTTGCGGAAGGCGATCGAATAGGTAAAGGGGGTGCCGATGCTGACGATGCTCTTGACGCTGTCGTTGACGGTTTTTACCGGGGGCAGGCTAGCGTCGGTGGGGGACGTCAGGCGAGCGGCGCTTCCCACTTCATTGATGATCGTGCCCTGGTCCGATGGCCTGCCATTCACACCCTCGGTGTTAGAACGGGCTGTCAACCGGATTGCGAGATTGCCGAGCGGAAAGTCGAGTGTATCGACTACAGCTAACACACCCAAACACGCGCCTGGCGAGATCTGCTTCGACGCTGTGCCGTTGATGATGATTTCCGGGTCTGCGTTTGTGATGGTTCCGCTGGCGTCGTTGTCGAAATAAAGACTTACCAGTGCGGCGGGTGAGTCGACCGATGCGGCGGTGATCGTGTAAGCGTCCGCGACGTTACCCGTGTTGCAAATGCGGAACACTCGCGTGATGCGTTCCCGCTGACCTATGGTGGCGCTGGACGCCGTTTCATCTGGTGTGACTATGAGTGAAACGACAGCCTGAATAGTGACTGTGACGGTGGGTGAGACAGCGGAATAATTGGTTCCCAGATCGTCTTCGTAAGTGGCTTCTGCCCGGTTGGAGATGACACTTCCGGCCGGGGTTACTTCACCAAAGGCAAACGCCATCACCACCTGTTGTCCCATGGACATGACAACCAGGAGAATGATGGCGAATAGAGTTTGGAGGGCCGTTTTAGAGCGCATTGGGAGGAATAATCTGAAGTAAAAGACAGTCGGGACTTTACCGTCTGAGAACTGTTACAGCGGCGCAGTTGTTCTCAACAACATTGTTTGAGAAACAACTGCGCCGCTATATTGGCGAGTGTCTATCAAAACCTCGCGCTACTTGATCTGACGTTTGAACGTAAACACGCCTGATTGACCCGGGCTAAGTGAAGCGATGGTGTCCGTAAGCAGGTTGGAACCGACCGCATCACCGGTGATACTGCCACCCAGTGAATCAGTTGCTCCTACAACGTGGTCCGTGAACGTGGCCCAGTTGTTTGGCAGCGCTGCGCCATCTTCAGTGATGACGATGTTCGTAGCCGTCAGAGTTATGTTGTTTGAGCCTCCTGTACTCGACACGTTCGTGTAGGTGATCGTGTACGTGATCACCGCGCCGGGCACTGGATCGTTGGGGCCGCCGACTCCGGTGCTGTTGGCAACACTCGAAGTCTTGTCGAGCCGCAGGAATCCTGTGTAGACGCGATCGATCGTGTCGTTCGTGGAAGCAGGTGTATTGCCGGAAGTGGCGCGAATAACAGTGTCGTAACCCGTCAGCACGACCTTGCCGGAGGGCAGCGTGATAGCGACCGTGTAATTCGCCGAACCGCCAAAGGCAATCGCCACTGCCGGTACAGGTGTACCCGTCGCCACACCGTTATTGACCACAGTTACTCCGTTCACCACGACGGTGGCCCCCGCGGGGAAGCTCGTTACCGTCAGAGTGAAGTTGTCATTAGCGTTACCGGTGTTTTGTAGTGTGTTGGTGAAGTTGATAGCCCCGCTGGAGGCGGTTGTGACGCCACCCGGTGGAACACCAGCGATACCCGCGCTGACGCTCTTGTTGGTGTAGTCGTCGTTATTGTTGGTTGGACCAACCGCACCCGGCTGATTCAATGGACCATTCAGCACACTGCCGACCTGTAGCAGCGTCGTCAGACGCAGTTGCGACTGAGCCGTGATCTGAACGTTCAGAGTGTTTCTCGCATACGCGTCACCCTGTTCGCTGATCGGGTTGGTCGCGTCGTTGGTCGTGATCAGAACTCTCATGTCGATCACCGGACCACACGTGTTGCCACCGGCCAGGCTGGCGCCGATATTGAACGCCACGCGCCTGATGTTGGCTAAAGGCGGTTGCGCCGTGACCCACGTCGCCGTAGTGATCGGGTTGTCAGAGAGAGGCGAAGTGGAATAGAGGACGCTGACGCCGCCCGGGAAGCTCTGGGTCGCGTCAAACTGCGTGCCTACCGGAATCGGCGCAATGATGAACACGCCGGAGTTGGAGCCGCCGGGTGCGTTCGTAAGCGTGACTGCATTAGCAGTGCGCGTACCTGTGTTGCAGAGTTGCCAGTTATAGGTGATCACCGAAGCCAGCGGCACTGGGCCGGCCGGTGCGGTCAATGAAAGAGCGAGCTGAGCATCGCTGTCGACGGTAACGCTGCGGTCGCCGCGTGCTTCACGCAGGCCGTTAACCGAAGCGCCCGAGACGGTACGAACTTCATTAGCTGAAGTGTCCGCCGCCTGGTTGTCGAATGATGGTCCACCAGTGCTGGCATCGCCAAGGAAGACCTGAACGGTCTGGCCGCCGGTTGCTCCGGCGTTGATGCTTACTTCAACGAGCACGTTGATGAAAGCGTTTTGGGCCAGATTCGCAGAAAGCACATCGGCGCCATTGGTAAAGATATTGGTGTCACCACCATCGATCCCGCCGCTGTTGTTTACGTCGATCACGGCGCGTGTAATGACAGCGGGACTGCCGACTGCCAAACGAACACTTGCGCCGGAAGCGAGGAATCGCACCTGGTCGGTGAAGTTACCCGTGTTTGTTGCACGGAAACTGAAGAGTACACCGGTTTGACCGGGCACCACACTCGGATCGGTGGCGCCGTCAGGCGTGATGGTCAGGCCGGAAACCTTCGCGACAGTCACGATGACGGTATTGGAAACTGTGGAATAGGAACCGCCGCTGCCATCTGAATAGGTGGCGCTGGCCTGGTTCTGAATCTGAGTGTCGGCCGCGGTCTGTCCGAGCGCCTGGCCAAATATTGCGCAGGCAATGGCAATCGTTGCGATCACCTGGGACAGCGCGGTGCGAATTCGGCGAGTTACTTTCTGCTTCATCATAAATCCTCTATGGGAATGTGAGACTGAGATAAGTTCGGCAGATCAGGCTGAGGCGAAGAAGAAGCTGATCTGAGAGTGTCAGTTGGGCAGGAATTCAGTTAAGACGAACCTTGTAGAAAGCACTCAACTTGGCCCCCTCGTTCAGAGGGTCGGCCCACTCGTAACGAATTTGGGTGTACATCGAAGTTGGAGCGGCGACTTTCTTCGTCGAACCGTCCGCTTGCTTTTCTTCAATGGTGGGTTGAGCAGAAAAACTTCTGCCGTTGTCGATACTGTAGGTCACTTTTGCGGAACCATCGGCGGAGACGCTCCCGGCGACGATCTGAGTGCCGGCAGGAATAATACCGACGGCCTTGTAATCGCGCGCCGGAGCATTACCTTCGTTTGTCGAAGTGATGGTCCAGTTCATGATCTCGCCGCGATTAACGGTGACGCTTTCGTCGAGAGAGATGGCCTTCTTGTCGCGCTCGACGGAGCCTGAAAGCACGACTTGGACTTCGGGACGGGCGGCGGTACGAATAATCATGAATCTCTTTTGGGCCATCGCGGCGACGCTGCCGAGCACAACTAGAGACGCAAGCACCACCGGTACAGGGCGTAGTTGCTTCTTTAAATTCATTGTCTTCTCCTGGGTGAATTCGATTGTGGCTGGGCGAGCTGTGTTGAACTCGCGCGGGCGCACGGGTGGTATTAAGCCGCGGCCAAACAGAACAAATGGTGTGCCTTGCCCCGGCAAAAGGTACTAACTGTCAGTGGAAATGGGACATAGCGCCGCGGTGAGACAATTCGCCCGGTCAAAAACGACCTCAGGTGCCACTGTTCGTCAGATCGAGAGAGACAAGAAATGTCAGTTTGAACGATGTGAGGGGAGTCAACTTTTGTTTGACTTTCATCGTCGAGATCAATACTGTTGCGCACGCTCGCAGCCCAACGCTGAACTCACGAGCACTATCCTCGCTACTCGCCCCGAGGCTAGCCAGTTACCAACTTTCCCTAACCGATGCTTCACCAGCATTACGGAGGACTATGAACTCAGAACACGCAAATGCCACTGGTACGCCTATCATCCAGCCATTAACCGGAAAACAGTTGCTCGCGCCACAACGTGCTGGTTATTACGAAACCGTTTGGCCCAGCGAACATACCGATCTGTGGCGTTCACACGCCGTGTCAAACGTCGGGCTGCCCGCCGATTTTGATCCGGCAAGATTGACCGTCACGACCGCCAATCTGAATCTGCCTGTTTGGGGCTACACGCGCGCTAAAGATGAAGTGTTCGTCATCGGCGGCAGCCCGTTCATGCTCAATATCTTTACCCAAACAATCAAAAACGACAGCACTGGAGAACTTACGGAAAACACGATCGCGGCGCTGAACGAAGCAAACATCAAAGCGGCTGCTGAAGAGAGCAGGAAGTCGGTGCCGTATATCGCAAAGATCAATCCTCTGACGATGCAGGTGACGCAGTTGGATCTAACAGAGGGCGGTACCATCAATTACACCGGCGGGTTGTTGATGCATGAGAATGGGTTTGTCTATGGCGTTTCCCGCTCTTTCCTCTACAAAGTTGATCCGGAGAATATGCAGATTGTTGCCAGCGCGCCGCTGCCACTGGTTGGCGACAGCAAGGAACAGAATTTTTGGACCACCTATAATGGAATGCAGGTGATCGCATCCGGTGAGTTGGTGATCAAAGGCTTCTACTTTCTGGATAGCGTCTCGGTTAACGGCTGGCTTTTGTTGGTTGACCCTGACACGTTGAAGATCGATGTTCAGCAATCGGAAGCACTCTCGTCGGCAAGGCTGACAATCCAGCAAGCCGCGGATGGATCGGCAACGCTCTATCAGGTGAACGCAACCCAATCGCTGCGTTTCAAGATTACCGATACCGCGTTTCTGCTGGACAACGCGTGGACACGCGACTATCGCACTGAAGGCGACGGCACCACGCAAGCGAGCTCGCCGCTGCTGTTCGGTAACGTGGGCCAAATAGTCTTTGCCGACAACACCGCACCGGGCGCAACCACGCCTATCAATCTCTATGACCAACCGGTGAATGTCGACGATTTACCAGTGAGGCTTCAAGGCATCAATGCTTTCGACAGCGATCTGCCGGGCTTTAACTTCTTCATGGTCGCCGGCGATCCGTTTGAGAGCCAAACACTTTTCTACTACGATCCGATCAATAACCTTATTGGCGCGCATACCGTTTTGTCTGACGGCACACTGCAGCGCTTGTGGGAACGCAACGGTATCTATAAAGTCAGCGCGTCACCTGCGATCGTGCCGGATCGCGATCTGCTGTACATCGATAATTACCAGAACGGAACTGATTCACTGGTTGTCTTAAAACTTTCTACGGGAGAGGAACTCGCTTCTGTCCCACTGGCTGCGATTCTGCCCACAATCGGAACGATCTTCCTGGGCATGAATGAAGATGTGTACATCTTGAGCAGCGAGGCGGGCAGTGACAATGGATTGATTAGCCGGATATTTATGCAGGGCTGAACTCAACAAACAGATGGTCCAACAACGCTACTCAAAACAGGAGGCAGTCAATGTCGACAAATCAACTCTCAGGCATAGACGTTTCTAAATGGCAAGGACCTGTGAATTGGAAAAGTGTGCAACAGGCCGGGATTGCGTTTGCTTTCGCCAGGGCGACCTACGGCACTACGGTAGTGGATTCGTGCTTTGACGCTAACTGGCCGGGGATCAAGGAGGCAGGCATTCTTCGGGGCGCGTATCACTTCTTCCTTGCGGCAGAGGATCCGACGCAACAAGCAGAATTCTTCATACGAACCGTCGGCAGTTTAGACCCTGACGATCTTCCGCCGGTCGTGGACGTGGAGAGTGGCAGCGGCGTGAGCAGTAATCTAGCCGCCAGTGTGCAGACGTGGCTCAGTGCTGTGGAGCAAGGCTTAGGACGCAGACCCATTATCTATACCGCGCCTTCTTACTGGAATGCGAACTTAACGCCCCGGTTTGGAGATTACCCGCTGTGGGTCGCGGAGTACGGGGTCTCGAGTCCGAAAGCGGTGAACGGATGGGCCAATTGGACGTTCTGGCAGCATTCCTCAACCGGGACAGTCGATGGAGTGAACGGCTCCGTGGACCTGGATTATTTCAGCGGCACGTCACAAGCGCTGGCGGAGTTCGTGAACGCATCGGTCGTCACAACCGAAGCGGACCAGCCCAGCAGTTAACTGGAATTGGTTGATTTCTCTGTGCAACCTCTGCGTCCTCTGTCTCTCTGTGGTTAGCTTTGCCGGGAATTCACTCACCACAGAGACACAGAGAACACTGAGGTTGCACAGAGAAGAGGTATCCGACGCTTCTTGTGCAAGGCCGGTCAGAAGCTTCCCGTTGCGCCCCTGAAGCCGTGCATAGCCTGCTTCAAACCCCACGTAATCACGCGCATGTTGTCGTAGCAGTAGCCCAGAATGTAATTGCACGTGGAAAGACAGTGCTTCGTACATTCTTTTTTCATTTGGTCCAACTGCTGCACCTCGAACTTGTGATCGCCGACAACGCCCCAATCGTGCGTCGCTGAATACATCGGGAAACACGGCGCCAGTGAGCCATCGGTGCGGATTATCAGTGAGTTCTGCCCCGCCCGGCACTGCCACGGCGAGACCTCGCCACGCATCAACTTCTTCATTTCTTCCATGTGTTGAATCGGATTGACCATCTTGTATCCTTCGTTGCTGCGCTTGTCGTTGAGATAGTCGAGCAGAGCATCAACCTTGGGCCAATCCTCCGGCGTGAGATAAGTGCTGTTTTCGTTCAAGTGCTTGAAGTGCGACTGCTCCGTCATCGGCGTCTCGTTGATGTGGTAATCAGTGGCAACGCCGTTGTCGTGCGCGATCTCCGTGAGTTCCTTAACATCGTCCAGGTTATTGCGGCAGATATTTATGTTGAGCATGACGGAGTAGCCGTAATCACGCTGATGCTTCACCAGGTAATCGAAATACTGGCGAATCGGCTCCAGCGCCTTGGGTAGAGACTTTCGTTCTTTCACAGAGTCAACCGCGAGATTCACGGTAGCGAGGCCCGCATCGCCGAGCCGGTCAATGAGATCGGGGTTCAACAACCGGCCGTTGGTTGGCAGGTAAACAAAGATGTCCTTCTTCGCACTGTAGTAGACGATCTTGTGAATGAACTTCGGTCTGAGCAATGGTTCGCCGCCCATCAGGGCCAGCACGCGCGAACCGATTGAATGCAACCAGTCAATGGAACGCTTCGCGACGTCTTCGGTCATGCCCTTGACGGTGTTGTTGTAGGACCAGCAGTAGTGACAATCGAGATTGCATTTCCATTCCGTAAAGAGATAGGGAATGATTGGCCGCAACTCGCCGCGGCGCCAGCGCGACTTGACATACGGCATGCCCCACTGGTTCCAGGTTCGTAACGCACCAAGCGTTTGGTACTCACGCCTGGTCATTTCTTTCCGGTTCGACTGCTGTGGATACAACGGCTCAGGGAAAACCTCCTCGGGTTTCGCTTCGAGTTTCGGTCGTGCTGATTGCTTGTAAAGTATCTGGTGGAGCTGCTGGTCAATCCGAAAAGATGCCGCAGCTGTTGTCGGAGCAGAATCCTGTTGATGCTCGCCCATTAATTATTCCTTTCTGTGTCGGAAGAAAAATGGCGGTAATGGGTGAGGCCTGCGTGCAGGCTTCATCATCAACGATGATTGATCTGAGGTGCCAGGGACTGTCCATTCCACCGCCTCAATATCTCGGCCGAATCTGGTTACTTACAAAACAAACTGGCAGCGGGTGTTGAGAATCTTGGTCGATTTTGGCGCGAATCGCAAGCGCTCTCGCGGCTGCCAACGCCGGCGCTAAATTGTTGGCCTTTGTGGTCCGATAATGTTTCGGAAAAAACAACCACAGACACAGAGCAAACAGAGAAGAACTCAATTAGGCAAGCGAGTTGATTGCAAGGATACTGCGCGCAAATCTTACTTACCACCTTGCGCTCTGGCAAGAAATTGCTGCCGGAGGTAGTGCCCTGATCTGAACGCCGAAGGCGTTCGCTAATTGCAGCCCAAGGTTGGTACAACCTTGGGGAAACGCAAAGGAAAAGATTACCAACCCTTAGGAGGGTTGGCGAATGTCGTGCCCCGCGCTCGCCAACGCTTTCAGCGTATGGGTGTTTCCTATTTGTATTGTTACCCAGCGTCGCCGCTGCGCTCCAACGCTGGGCTGAAATTAGCGAACGCCTTCGGCGTTAGATACCTCTTCAAAACTGACCCTTCGGCGTTGATGCTTTCAGCACAAACTGACCCACTACTACGATGCGCAATCGGGTGACATTTCAACTTTGGGTTTACAACGACGCGGAATTCTATGACGCGGAATTCTATTGACACGACACCCCCGCTGCGGGGCTGTCGCTAATACGCACGAATTTGCGCCGTAACTTTTCGCAGTTTTCGCCTATAACTTCTTTCTTTTCAATAGGTTACAAAGTTACGTTTTCATTTAGTTGTAAACAATCACGCTATCTCTTTTGTCCTCAGAGGTTTTAGCGTTTACAACTTCGTTCTTTCTGTTAACAATTTGCAGTTCTCCCTTTGCTT
>Ga0187894_10000268_pt1 | contig 70178 bp, 62 predicted proteins | sample GBC1701081metaG_FD_136650 | JGI IMG/M metagenome (GOLD analysis project Ga0187894, IMG submission 136650) | White microbial mat communities from a lava cave in the Kipuka Kanohina Cave System on the Island of Hawaii, USA - GBC170108-1 metaG ... | reverse complement strand
TTCGCCCCCACGCCCCACTCCCGGTTGAACGCGTAGAACGCGCCCGCGGCCGCGCTCCAGGGCGTGAAGCTGCGCGAATCGGCCGGCAGGCCGGCCTGCTCGAACGCGCTCGCGTCCACGCTCGCGCTCGCGACGCGACCGCCGAACGAGAACTTCCACGGCCCGTAGGGCAGCTCCTCGTAGACGAAGCCGGCGATGCTGTTCGTCTTGGTGTCGGGCAGGAAAGCCTCGGCGCCGATCGCCGAGAACCTGAAGCTGACCACCTCCAGTCCGATCGCGCCGGTGAGCGGGCCGATCGCGCGGTGCAGGCCCTCGACCCGGAGGTTGTAGCCGCTCGACTTGAACGTCGTCCCGGCCTCGGCGCCCTCGTATTCGGTGTGCTGGTAGTCGCTGTAGCCGTACTTCACGCGCAGCGCCCGGAGGCCGGGAATCGTGTCGCGCAGCTCGCCGGCGAAGTTCCACGTCTCGCGCTTGAGGTCGATCGTGACGTCGGGCTCCGCAACCGTCCCGTAGTTGGTCTTGAACTGCGAATAGGACACGCCGGCGTAGCCTTTGTCGCCGAGCATCACCGAGCCGCCGAGGCCGTAGGACTCCGAATCGCCCTGGCTGTTCGGGAGCGTCCCGCTCGGGCCCGGGTCGCCGCGCTGGTTCTGAACGGTCGACGTCCATGCGCTGCCCGGGATGCGGAGATTCTTGTTGCTCGTGCCGTAGGCGTCGGCGTGCAGGACGAACGACTGGTTCCCGGCGTTCAAGCGCATGCCGCCCGCCGACAGGTCGTTCGCGCCACCGTAGCGGTATTCGACGGCGCCGTCGACAGGCTTCAGCAGGCCCTCCTGCGCGATGCGGCCGTCGATCGTGTTCACCACCCCGCCGACCGCGTTCCCGCCGTACATCACCGTCGCCGGCCCGCGCACCACCTCGACCCGCTGCGACGCGAACGGCGAGATCGCCACCGCGTGGTCGGGGCTCGACGCCGACGCGTCGATGATCCCGAGGCCGTTGTCGAGCAGGCGGATGTCGAACCCGCCCAGGCCGCGAATGATCGGCCGGCTCGCGTTCGGGCCGAAGAAGGTCGAGCTGACGCCGACCTCGTTGGCGAGGGTCTCGCCGAGCGTCGGCTGCTGGCGCAGGCGCAGGCCCTGCCCTTCGAGCACGTTCACCGGGTCGACCGACGAGAAGAGATCGGAGCCGAGCGGCGTGGCGGTGACGACGGTGGGCGACAGCGTCTGCGGTGCGGCGGGGGCGGCTTGCGCCGCCCCGGCGGCGGGCGGCGCGGCGGGCTTCGTCTGCGCCGCGGCCTCGTGCGTGTGCGCGGCGAAGATCAACGCGGCCGCTGCGGCAGGCAGTGCTCTTTCGAATGGCATTGCGAATCTCCCACGGGCCCGGCGCGCGGGAAGCGCTCGCGCGCGGGCGAAATACGGACGGGCGCGCGCCGGCCGCGGCCGGCGTGCGCGCTCTCACTGGCGGGGGATCAGGCGGGGCGAGGCGGCGCCCGGCTCGCGAAGCGAGTGAGCGCGAGATCGGCGAGGAGCGGATCGGCCGGCGCGAGGCCGGGCGGGGAAGCGGGCGCCGTGCCGGCGAGCGCGAGCGGGGCCGGGACGGCGCTCGCGCCGGCGGAGGCTTCGAACGCGAGGCAGGTCTCCGCCTCGTGGTCGGGGTGATGGGCCGCGCCGTCGTGCCCGTGCAGCGCCTCGTCGAGGTGCGAGAGCGCGTGCGCCTGGATCCCGAGCTGCGCGCAGACGAGCGCCGCCGCGAGGAGCCAGTGAGCGAAGCGCCGGACCATTGCCTACTTGCCTACTTCGCGGTGGTGAGCACCGCGTTGTCGAGCCGGTAGTAGAGCCCGTTCGGGTCGTCCTTCAGCACCGCGAGCTTGCCGCTCAGGACGACCGGCTCCATCGTGTACTTGACCGGCGCCTTCGCCTGCACGAGCACGAGCTGCTCCGGCCCGCCGGGCATGCAGAACGCGCAGGTCGGCGGCATCGCCGCGAGCACGAACTGCTTCTGCTTGTCGCCCATCTCGAGCGGCATCATGAAGCCTTGCAGCTTGACCTCGGTGGCATTCAGCTTGAGGACGCCGTCGGCGTACTGGGGCACGACCCGGTCCTTCACTTTGACCGTCTGGACCTGGGCGAGCGTCTTCCACGAGACCACGCCCTTCAGCTCGGGCAGCGCCTGGAAGGCGTCGGGCGGTACCGGCGCGGCGAGTTGGGGCTGGCCCGGGCCAGTGGTGCCTGCGCCGGGGGGGGCCTGTCCCGGGACGGCCTGGCCGATCGCCGCGGCCGGCAGTGCAGCAAGGGCGAGCGCAAGAACGAATCGATTCATCGTGAGCTCCTGGCGACTTGGTCGCGGCACCCGCTGGATTCCTGACCGCGGATTCCCCGACGCGGTTCCCGGCCGGCGCATAGTGTAGCGCCGGGCCGCGGGTCACGCCGGCCCGTGGCGGGTCACGCCGGCCCGTGGCGGGTCACGCCGGCCCGTGGCGGGTCACGCCGGCCCGCGGCGGGTCACGCCGGCCCGCGGCGGGTCACGCCGGCCCGTGGCGGGTCACGCCGGCCCGTGGCGGGTCACGCCGGCCCGCGGCGGGTCACGCCGGCCCGCGGCGGGTCAGTGTGTGTGCCGCATCCCGCAGTATTTCCCGATCCCGGTGCCCTTGCAGTCCTTCTGGAGCTGCTCGTGGCACTCCTTCTCGGACTTGCCGGCCTCGAGGCACTTCGCCGCGTTCTCGTGCGCCTGCGCAAGCGTGCGGTGGGCGGCGATGTCCTTCCTGATTGCTTCCGCGTCCGGCTTCTTGTTCTGGGAGAAGGCCGGCGCGGCGGCGAGCAGCGCGATGGCGAACAGGCTGGCGACTCTCATGGGGCTCCTAGGCTTGCGCGAGCGTGTGGGAAATGTCGGTGCGATAGGCCCGCCACGCCGGCACGAGCCCGGCGACGAGCCCGACGCCGGCCGCGAGCGCGACGAGCCAGAGCTCCTCGGCACGCCACGTCCGGCCGGTGATGGCGCCCTGCTGCTCGGCGGAGAGCATCCCTCCGACCACCTCGGCGGCGAGATGCCCGAGCACGAGCCCGATCGCGGCGCCCACGAGCGCGAGCGCGACCGCCTCGGCGAGCACGAGCCGCATGAGCTTCCCGGGCGAAGCGCCGAGCATGCGCATCACCGCGAGGTCGTAGCGGCGCTCCTCCATCGCGTTGTAGAGCGCGATGAAGATCGAGAGCCCCGCCGCGGCGACGAGCACCAGCGCGAACGCGCGTAGCACGTCGACGCCGACGCCGATCATGCGAAAGAGCCGCGCGCTCTCGAACGCGGGCGAGGCGGCCTGCATCGTGCCGGTCGAATTGACGAAGCGCGGCAAGGTCGCCGCCGCGATCGGCGAGGCGTACTGGATGAGGAGCGCGGTGATCTCCTGCTCGTCCTCGCGCAGGGCGGCGAGCACCGCCTTCGGGTCGTCGTGCTTTTCCGGGTGCGTGTGCACGAACCAGACGCTCTCGACGCTCCCGAGCACGAGGCGGTCGAGCACGGTGCCGGTCGGCTTCAGGACGCCGACCACCTTGTACGGCCGGTCGCCGTGCTCCTCGCCCCCTTCGGCGATGCCGTGGCTGCCGATGAACTCGCCGCCGACCGCGAGCCCGGTTGCGCGCGCCGCTTCCGCGCCCAGCACCGCCTCCATCGGCTCGGTCCACAGCCGGCCGGCCGCCGGTTCGCCGCCGTAGTGCGCGACGTAGTCGTGCGTCGTCCCGACGATGCGGAAGCCGCGGTAGCTGTCGCCGAGCGCGAGCGGAATTGCCTTCTTGACGGCCCGGTTCCGCGCGAGCTCTTTCGCCGCCGCGAGCGGGATGTTCCCGGTCGGCGCGTCGAGGTGGAACACCGCCGACAGGATGAGCTGCATCGGGCTCCCCTTCGCGCCGGCGACGAGGTCGATCCCGCGCGCATCGCGCCCCATCCGCTCCTCGACCTGGTCGGTGGCGAGCAGGACGAACGCGATCGTCGCCACCCCGAGCGCGAGCAGGACGAGGTTGAGCGCCGTGTTCAGCGGCTTCGCCCGCAGGTAGGCGAGGCTGAGACGTGCGAGATTCACGGCCCGGGCGCCTTCACAGCTCGATCCGGTGTTCGAAGCGCGCGCGCACGCGCTGGTCGTGCGTCGCCACGACGAGCGTCGCCCCGCACGCCCGGGCCTGCGACTCGAGCAGCTCGATCGCCTGCGCGCAGTTCGCGTCGTCGAGGTTCGAGGTCGGCTCGTCGGCGAGGAGAAGCCGCGGCCGGTTGACGACCGCGCGCGCCACCGCCACCCGCTGCGCCTGGCCGTGCGACAGCTCCGCCGGCCTGGCATGCCGCCGCTCGGCGAGCCCGAGCGCGCCGAGCACCTCGCGCGCGCGCGCGTGGTCCTGCGGCAGCCCGGCGAGGTACTGCGCGAGGACGAGATTCGCCTCGACGTCGAGGCTGGGGATGAGATGCAGCTTCTGCGGCACGAAGCCGACATGCTGCCCGCGAAAGCGGTCGAGCGCCGGCCCCGACAGCGCCGCGAGATCCTGCCCGGCCACCGTCACCCGCCCTGCCGTCGGCCGCAGCAGCCCGCCGAGGACGCCGAGCAAGGTCGTCTTGCCGCTGCCCGAAGCGCCCAGCACGAGCCAGTGCTCGCCGACCGCCGCGCGCCAGGCATCGAGCGCGAGCACCTGGCGATCGCCGTACCGGTGGCTCAGCCCTTCAACGGCGATCATCGGGTTTCATTCAGGCTCGCACCCGCGCGTCGGCGCGGCGCCCATCCCCCACGCTCCGCCCCGTCGGCGTTGAGCGGCGCCGTCAGGCGCCGCTCCAACGACGACAGTTATCACGTCACGCTCCTGGTGACGTGATAACAGCTAATCGCCGTACATCTTCTGCTTCTGCTCCCGCCGCTGCTGCGCCTCCACCGACAAGGTCGCCGTCGGCCGCGCCAGCAGCCGCCGGATCCCGATCGGTTCGCCGGTCTCCTCGCAGAACCCGTAGCTGCCGTCGTCGATGTGCAGGATCGACTCGTCGATCTTCTTCATCAGCTTGCGCTCGCGGTCGCGGGTGCGGAGCTCGAGCGCGTGCTCCTCCTCGATCGTCGCGCGGTCGGCGGGATCGGGGACGACGTCGTTCTCGCGCAGGTGCTCGGAGGTGAGGTCGGCGTTGGCGAGCAGCTCCTCCTTCATCCTGGAGAGCCGGTCGCGGAAGAACGCGAGCTGGGCCGCGTTCATGTAGTCGCCCTCCGGCATCTTGAGGACCTGCTCCTCGGTGAGGAGCGCGCTCTTCGCGTCCGTCGCGGACGGCTTCTTCACTGGACTTTGACGAGGCATTGTTCCAACCCCTGCAGGAAGACGTCTTTCGGAAGGTTGCGGCCGATGAACACCATGACCGACTCGCGCGGCTCGTCCGCGCCCCAGGGCCGGCCGAGATCGCCGCCCATCAGCATGTGCACGCCCTGGAACACCACCCGGTGCGGGTTGTCCCGGAGCGCGAGCACGCCCTTGTAGCGCAAAAGATCGGCGCCGTATACCTGGATCATCGACGACAGGAACTCCTCGAGCTTCACCCCGTCGAGCGGCCGGGCGGCGCGGAACACGAACGACTGCACCGCGTCGTCGTGGTGGTGATGGTCCTCGGCGAGGAAGTCCGGCTCGAGCTCGAGGATCGCGTTCAGGTTGAAGCCGCGGATGTCGAGGATGTCGGCGATCGGCGTCTGGCCGAAGTGCACCGGCTTGACCGGCGCGCGCGGGTTCATCTGCGCGAGGCGCCGCTTCAGCGCGTCGGCGTCCTCGTCGGTGACGAGGTCGGTCTTCGAGAGCAGGATGCGGTCGGCGAACCCGACCTGCTCCTGCGCCTCGGTGAAGTCGTCGAGCTGCTTCGGCGCGTGCTTCGCGTCGACCACGGTGATCACGCTGTCGAGGAGGTAGTACTCGCCGATCGCCTCGTCCATGAAGAAGGTCTGCGCCACCGGGCCGGGATCGGCCATGCCGGTGGTCTCGATGATCACCCGCTCGAACGCGAGCTCGCCCGTCTCGCGCTTCGACTTGAGCTCGCCCAGGATCCGCACCAGGTCGCCGCGCACCGTGCAACACAGGCAGCCGTTGTTCATCTCCACGATCTGCTCGCCGCGCTCCTGCAGGAGAAGGTCGCTGTCGATCCCGGCCTCGCCGAACTCGTTCTCGATCACCGCGATGCGGCGGCCGTGGTGCTCCCGCAGGATGCGGTTGAGCAGCGTCGTCTTCCCGGCGCCGAGGAATCCCGTGAGGATCGTCACCGGCACCATCTGGTCCTGCGCCATCACCTTCTCCTTCCGGCTCTCGCCGTGTTGCCTCGCTTCGTTCCCGCGCTTCGTTCCCGCGCTTCGTTCCCGCGCTTCGTTCCCGCGCGTCAGCCGCACTCCGCGCAGCGGCCCTTCACGGTGAGCTCGACCGCCTCGGAGCGGAAACCGCGCGGCAGCGGCACCCGCCGCGCCGGCAGCTCGGCGAGCCGGATCACCTTGCCGCAGCGGCGGCACTGGAAGTGCGCGTGGCTCGCGCGCGCGTCGGGTGAGATGCTGTAGCGCCACACCCGGTCGATGCCCGCGATGCGGTGCGCGAGCCCCTGCTCGACCAGCCAGTCCAGAACGCGGTACAGGGTCACCCGGTCGAGCGGCGCAGCGGGCCCGAGCGCGGCCTCGAGCTCGTGGTGCGAGAGCGCCCGCGCGGAATCGAGCAGCACCGCGTAGGCCCGCAGCCGCGCGGGCGTGACGCGCTCGCCCGTGGCGCGCAGCGCCGAGTGCGCCCGTTCGGTGTTCGGGACGGCGGTCAAGCGGCGCATTCTATCGACGTGCCGTGGCAGCTGCAACCGAGTTGCACCCCGCGTGCCGCAGTGCGGGAGGCGCGGATCGGCGCGGGGACCGCAGGCCGGGGACACCGTCGCTAGCGCGTCACGCCGTGGATCCCGGTCACGAGCAGCCGGCCGTCCCGCAGCCCTAGCGTGGCGGTCTCGTCGAGCGCCACGACCACGGTGTTCCCGCGGTGCTCCGTCACCTCGCGCACGCGGCTCTTCACCTCGGCGGTCCTGCCGTCGGGCGCGATCGCGATCTCGACCTTCTCCCGCCGGTAGCTGTACTTCCCGACATGCGCGAGCGACTCGCGCGCCTGCGCCTCGTACTGCTCGCGGTTGAGCCGCATGCGCTGGCGCTTGCCGCCCGGGCCGCGGAAGTCGAGCACGATCCGCACGTCGCCGGCGAGCACTTCCATGATGGCCGGCACGTCGCGCGCGTTCGCGGCGCGCGTGGTCCTGTCCACCAGCTCGCGGACCTGGCGCTCGGTGATGCGCGCGGCCGGCGGTTCCGCGGCCGGCGCGGCGGCGCCCGCGGCGAGGCTGCAGGCGAGCGCCCACGCGCACAGCAACGGTCCCGGCATCCGTTTCACGCATCCCCCCGGTGGGAAGCCGACGGCCCATCCTAGCGGGGCGCGGGATCCGGGCGCTGCGAACGGTGACCGCTTTTGGGGCGAAATTGCCGGGGTGCTAGCGCTTTTCGAGCACGAGTCCCTTGAGGTACTCGCCTTCGGGAAAGGCGAGGCTCACCGGGTGGTCGGCATCGGCCGCGAGCCGCTCGCGCAGCCGCACGTCCGCGCCCGCATCCGCCGCCGCGCCGGCGACGATCTTCTGGAAGAGCTCCGGCGACACCCCGCCCGAGCAGGAGAACGTGACGAGCAGCCCCGCCGGCCGCAGCAGCTTGAACGCGAGCAGGTTCGCGTCCTTGTACGCGCGCGCGGCCTTCTCCGCGTGCGCCGCCGTCGGCGCGAGCTTCGGCGGATCGAGCACGACGAGGTCGAACGTCCGGCCGCGGTCGCGCAGGGTGCGCAGCGCCGCGAATACGTCGGCCTCGAGCCATTCGGCGCGGCCGTCGTCGAGCCCGTTCAACGCGGCGTTCGCGCGCGCGAGCGCGAGGGCCGGCGCCGAGCTGTCGATCGAGAGCGCCGAGCGCGCGCCGCCGGCGAGCGCGTTCAGCGTGAAGCCGCCCGAGTAGCAGAAGCCGTTGAGGACCTCGCGGCCGGCGGCGAGCGCGCGCACCCGGTCGCGGTTCGCGCGCTGGTCGAGGTAGAAGCCGGTCTTCTGGCCGTGCGCGACGTCGACACGGTACTTCAGGCCGTGCTCGGCGATCTCGACCGCCGGCTCGCGCGACTCGCCGCCCGGCTCGCCGCGGAGCGGGCCGGCGCGCGGCGCCAGCCCTTCGAGTGCCCGCACGTCGAGGTCCGAGCGCTCGTACGCGACGCCGCAGCCGGATTCGGCGAGTGCGGCCTCCGCGATCGCCTCGCGCCAGCGCTCCGCGCCGGCGGTGGCGAACTGCAGGACCAGCACGTCCGCGTAGCGGTCGCAGGCGACCCCCGGCAGGCCGTCCGCTTCGCCGTGGACGAGCCGGACGGCATTCCCGTGCGCGGCGAAGCCGGCGCGCGCAGCGACGGCGGTGCGGAACCGCGCGCGGAAGAACGCGGCGTCGATGCGCTCGGCCTCGTCCCAGCTCCAGACGCGCGCGCGGATCTGCGACTGCGGGCTGAACGCCGCCCACGCGACGAACGCGCCCGCGCTCGTGCGCACGGCCACCGTGTCGCCCGACCGCGCGCCGCCCTCCACCCGGTCGACCGCGCCGGAGAAGATCCACGGGTGCCGCCGCAGGAGCGACTTCTCCCGGCCGGCCTTGAGGTGGAGCGCCGGCGACGCGTCGGCCCGCGCCATTCAGTCCTACTTCTTCTTCGCCCGCGGGTGCGCGGCGTCGTACACCTTCGCCAGGTGCTGGAAGTCGAGGTGGGTGTACACCTGCGTCGTCGCGATGCTCGCGTGGCCGAGCATCTCCTGCACCGCCCGCAGGTCGCCGGAGGACTGCAGCACGTGCGAGGCGAAGGAGTGCCGCAGCATGTGCGGGTGGACGTGGACGCCCAGGCCCGCGGCGAGCGCCCAGCGCCCGAGGCGGCTGCGCACCACCGCCGGGTGCACGCGCGTGCCGCGTGCGCCGACGAAGAGCGCCGCTTCGCCGGCCCGCGCGACCTCTGCCCGAGCGCCGAGCCAGGCCTCGAGCGCGGTGCGCGCCTTGGCGCCCACCGGCACCGTGCGCGTCTTCGCCCCCTTGCCGGTGACCGTCACCTCGGCGTCGCGCACGATCGCCCGCGCCGCGCGCTCGTCGAGCGCGACGAGCTCGGCGAGCCGCAGGCCCGAGGAGTAGCAGAGCTCGAACATCGCCCGGTCGCGCGCCTCGAGGGCGCCCGTTGCCGGCCGCTCGAGGAGCTGCCGCGCCTCGTCGGGCGCGAGTGCCTTGGGCAGCGCTTTCGGCGACTTCGGCGCGCGCAGGCCCGCGCAGGGGTTGGCGGCGAGCCCGCGGTGCCGCGCGAGCCAGCGGAAGAAGCCGCGCCACGACGACAGCGTCCGCGCGATCGACCGGCCGCCGAGGCCGCGGGCGCGCAAGCCGGCGGCGGCGCGGCGAAGGTGATGCGGCCCGATCTCCGCCGCCGCGACGCCGCGCGTCGCGGCGAGGAGCTCGGCGAGGCCGAGCGTGTAGGCGGCGCGGGTCGCCGGCGAGAGCCGCCGCTCGACGGCGAGGTGATCGAGGTAGTCGGCGACCAGGGCGTCCCGCGCGTCGCCGGCCATCGGCCCCGGGCCTCAGATGAAGCGCAGGAGCGCCGCGCTCACCATCTCGCCGATCCGCTTGAGATAGAGCGTACCCATCTCGGGGTAGAAGCGCATCGGGTCCTCGGCCGCGAACGCGAGCATGCCGAAGGTCTCGTCGAGCTCGCGCAAGGGGATGAACGCGACCGAGCGGATGTGCGGCGCGGCGTCGCCGAACCAGCCGGCGGCCTCGAAGTGGGCGTTCGGCCCGCAGAACGGCGCCTCCAGCTCGGCGGCGAACGCGCGCAACTCGTCGCTCGCGGCGCCGAACTCGGGCAGGTCGCCCATCCCGCGCCACAGCCGCAGGCTCGCGTGCGGGATCGCGAAGTCCTCGCGCAGGTTGTAGTACAGCTCGTGCAGCACGGTGTTGAGCGCGCGGGCGGCGAGCATCGCGACCCCGAGCCGGTGCACCCGCTCGCTGATCACGTCGTTCTCCTCGCCGAACTGGATCAGCTCGGCGAGCTTCGCCTCGAGCGCGCGCGCCTTCTCGCGCAGCGCCACCACCTGGCGGTCGGAGAGCGGGATCGCCTGCCCGCCGTGCGGGTTCGGCACGCTGATCTCGGTCAGGAGCTCGGGCCGGTCGTCGAAGAACGCCGGGTTCGCCCGCAGCCAGCGGGCGATCTCGTCAGCTTCCGGTGCGCTCAATCTCGCTCTCTCCCTGGTCGTCACGATGCGCGGGGCCACTGCCCCGCGCGCTTCCCGATCCCGCAAAACCCGCTGCCTCCGGCATCGCGTTTCACCTTGGATCGGTTTCGATCTCGCCCTCGAACACGGTCTCCGCCGGGCCGGTCATGAACACCGGATTGTCGGCGCCGGTCCAGGCGATGGTCAATTCCCCGCCGCGCGTCGCGACCGTCACCGGCGATTCGACGAGCCCGAGCCGGATTCCCGCCACTGCCGCCGCGCAGGCGCCGGTGCCGCAGGCGAGCGTTTCGCCCGCGCCGCGCTCGTAGACCCGCAGCGCGATCCGGTTGCGGTCGACGACGTGGAGGTAGCCGGCGTTCACCCGCTGCGGGAAGCGCGGATGGCCTTCGATCAGCGGCCCCTGGGTCACGACCGGGGCGAGGTCGACGTCGGGCACGACCTGCAGCGCGTGCGGGTTGCCCATCGACACGACCACGACGTGCGCGGTGCGGCCGTACACGTCGAGCGGCCAGATGTCGAGGCGCCGTGCGCCGGCGGCGAGCGGCGAGGCCGCGGGCAGGTCGCGCAAGGGGCGCAGGCCCGTGGTGTCGAACGGCACGCGCGCCGGCTCGAAGGCGGGCTCGCCCATGTCGACGGTCACGCGGCCGTCGTCCTCCAGGCGCGGCGCGATCACGCCGGAAAGCGTCTCGACGCGGATCTCGCGCTTGGTCGTCAGTCCGCGTTCGCGCACGAACCGCACGAAGCAGCGCGCGCCGTTACCGCACTGCTCCACCTCGCCGCCGTCGGCGTTGAAGATGCGGTAGCGGAAGTCGACCCCGGGCGCACGCGGGCGCTCGACGACGAGGATCTGGTCGCAGCCGACGCCGAAGTGGCGGTCGGCGATGTGCCGCAGCGCCGCCTGGTCGAGCTCGACCCGCTGCGCGATGCCGTCGAGCACGACGAAGTCGTTGCCGAGGCCGTGCATCTTGGTGAACTTCAGCTTCATCGCCGCGCGTGGTCGCGGATGCGGTGCGACACGACGAGCGCGAGCTCGAGCGCACGCCGCGCGTCCTGGCCGGTCGCGGCCGGCGCGCCGCGGCCGCGCACCGCATCGACGAACGCCGCGATCTCCGCCTCGAGCGAATCGCCCTCGGGGAACGACTCGCGTCCGAGCGCGACGCCGGGGATCAACCCGCCGGTCGCCGACGGGTCGGCGCGCGCGAGGTCGACGGTGCGGTCCTGGAAGTCGATCGACACGTAGCAGTCGGGCTGGAACACCCGCAGCTTGCGCATCGACTTCGCGCTCACCCGGCTCGCGGTCACGTTGGCGACGCAGCCGTCGGCGAACTCGATCCGCGCGTTGGCGATGTCGATGCCGCCGGTGAGCACCGGGACGCCGTTCGCGCGCACCTCGGCGACGGCCGAGTCGACGAGCGACAGGATGATGTCGAGGTCGTGGATCATCAGGTCGAGCACGACGTCGACGTCGGTGCCGCGCGGCTTGTACGATGCGAGGCGATGGCACTCCATGAAGCGCGGCGCGACGATGCGGTCGCGCACCGCGACGAGCGCGGGATTGAACCGCTCGAGGTGCCCGACGCGCAGCACCAGCCCCTTCGCCGCGGCGGCGGCGACGACCCGGTCGGCCTCCGCGAGCGTCGCGGTAAGCGGCTTCTCGACCAGGACGTGGACGCCGGCGTCGAGGAGCGCGCCTGCGACCTCCGCGTGCGACTGCGTCGGCACCGCGATCGTGGCGAGATCGACCTTGCCGAGGACCTCGCGGAAGTCGGCGGTCGCGCGCGCGCCGGCCTTCGCCGCAACGCCTTCGGCGCGCGCGCGGTCGGTGTCGACGACGTACTCGAGCTTCACCCCCGGGAGGCGGGCCAGCTTGTCGGCGTGGCGGCTGCCGAAATAGCCAACGCCGATCACCGCGGCGCGCAGGGCTTCCATGGCCGCCACTGTAATGGAACCGGGCCTCCCCCGGCGGCCGCCGGAGGGGTGCACGGCGGCGCGGGTGGTGGGATCGCGGCACCTGCCCGCATGGGAGCACGCCGTTCGCGCGTGGGCACGGAATGGGTGGGAACCGGGGGCGGTCATTTGCTAGAATCGGCGGCTCGCGACCGAACCCTGAACCCCCCGGAGCCCTGCTGCATGTCGAGCTATCTCTTCACGTCCGAATCGGTGTCGGAAGGCCATCCCGACAAGGTCGCGGACCAGATTTCGGACGCCATCCTGGACGCGATCCTCGCCCAGGACCGGACCGCGCGGGTCGCCGCGGAGACGCTCTGCAACACCGGGCTGATCGTGCTCGCGGGCGAGATCACCACCCGCGCCACGGTCGACTACGCGGCGGTCGCGCGCGGCGTGGTGAAGCGCATCGGCTACGACAACGCCGACTACGGCATGGACTTCCGCGCCGCCGGCGTGCTGGTCAACTACGACAGGCAGTCGCCCGACATCGCGCAGGGCGTGGACGAGGGCAAGGGTCTCGACCTCGAGCAGGGCGCGGGCGACCAGGGGCTGATGTTCGGCTACGCGTGCGACGAGACGCCGCAGCTCATGCCGCTCGCGATCCACCTCGCGCACCGCCTCGTGCAGCGCCAGTCCGAATGCCGCCGCGACGGCCGCCTGCCGTGGCTCGGGCCCGACGCGAAATCGCAGGTCACCGTGCGCTACGTCGACGGCAGGCCGGACGCGATCGACACCGTGGTGCTCTCCAGCCAGCACCTTCCCGACGTCGAGCACAAGACGCTCACCGAAGGGATCATCGAACACATCGTCAAGCCGGTGCTGCCGAAGGCGCTGGTGAAAGGCGAGATCAAGTACCTGATCAACCCGACCGGCCGGTTCGTCGTCGGCGGCCCGCACGGCGACTGCGGCCTCACCGGGCGCAAGATCATCGTCGACACCTACGGCGGCGCGGCGCCGCACGGCGGCGGCGCGTTCTCGGGCAAGGACCCGTCGAAGGTCGACCGCTCGGCCGCCTACGCCGCGCGCTACGTCGCGAAGAACGTCGTCGCCGCGGGGCTCGCCTCGAAGTGCCTGCTCCAGGTGTCCTACGCGATCGGCGTCGCGCGTCCGACCAGCGTCTGGGTCACGACCTACGGCACCGGCAAGGTGTCCGACGAGAAGATCGCGGAGCTGGTGCAGAAGCACTTCGATCTGCGGCCGAAGGGCATCATCCAGATGCTCGACCTCCTGCGCCCGATCTACGAGAAGTCCGCGGCCTACGGCCACTTCGGCCGCGACGAGCCCGAGTTCACCTGGGAGAAGACCGACAAGGCGCAGGCGCTCGCCGCGGAGGCGGGCGTGAAGAAGGCGCCGGCGATGGCGTAGAGACTCGCGAGCACTCCGCGGACATCGGGGCGGAGAAGTACGACGGCGCGGCCGGAGCTGGTACCACTCTGGTCGAGCTGCAACATACAGCGGGAGCCGGCGTGCTCTGACCTCGGCCCGGATTGTCCGGCGGGCGGGGCGTGAGGGCTTGTTTCGCCGGAGTCTAGCCGACGCACTTGGCCGCGGGGGAGCGCTCGGCTATACTGCGCGCCGCTGAGGAGCGTTGCGACCCGACCGCGGCCGGGCCAGGCTCAGCAAGGTACAACGGCGCTCGCATCGGCAACGGTGCGAGCGCTTTTTCTTTCTGCCCCCGCCGAGGGGCGCTGCAGCCGGGGGGAACTTCCCCGGCGAGGCTCGGCGGAGCGGTGGACCCCACGGTCCAACGGCGCCCGCCGGTTCGAATGGAGTCCGCTCATGAGCGCAGTTCCCCAATCCAAATCCCAGGGCAAGACCGCGGGTGATTTTCACGTCGCCGACCTCGCGCTCGCCGACTGGGGCCGCAAGGAGATCGCGATCGCCGAGACCGAGATGCCCGGCCTGATGGCGATCCGCGACGAGTACGCCGCGAGACAGCCGCTCAAGGGCGCGCGCATCACCGGCTCGCTCCACATGACCATCCAGACGGCGGTGCTGATCGAGACGCTGCAAGCGCTCGGCGCGCAGGTGCGGTGGGCGTCCTGCAACATCTACTCGACCCAGGACCACGCCGCCGCCGCGATCGCGGCGAAAGGCACGCCGGTCTTCGCCTACAAGGGCGAGTCGCTCGAGGAGTACTGGGACTACACCCACCGGATCTTCGAGTGGCCGGACGGAGGCTGCTCGAACATGATCCTCGACGACGGCGGCGACGCGACGCTGCTCCTCCACCTCGGCAGCCGCGCGGAAAAGGACGCCGCGGTGCTGAACAACCCGACGAGCGAGGAGGAGCGCGTGCTCTTCGCCTCGATCCGCAAGCGGCTCGCCGCCCAGCCCGGCTGGTACTCGGCCCGGGCGCAGGCGGTCAAGGGCGTCACCGAGGAGACCACGACCGGCGTGCACCGCCTGTACGAGATGGCGAAGGACGGCCGGCTGCTGTTCCCGGCGATCAACGTCAACGACTCGGTCACCAAGTCGAAGTTCGACAACCTGTACGGCTGCCGCGAGTCGCTCGTCGACGGCATCAAGCGCGCGACCGACGTGATGGTGGCCGGCAAGATCGCGGTGGTCTGCGGCTACGGCGACGTCGGCAAGGGCTCGGCGCAGGCGCTGCGCGCGCTCTCGGCGCAGGTGTGGGTGACCGAGATCGACCCGATCTGCGCGCTGCAGGCGGCGATGGAAGGCTACCGCGTGGTCACGATGGACTACGCCGCCGACAAGGCCGACATCTTCGTGACCGCGACCGGCAACTACCACGTGATCACGCACGATCACATGGCGCGGATGAAGAACCAGGCGATCGTCTGCAACATCGGCCACTTCGACAGCGAGATCGACATCGCCGGGCTGGAGAAGTACCGCTGGGAGGAGATCAAGCCGCAGGTCGACCACGTCATCTTCCCCGACGGGAAACGGATCATCGTGCTCGCGAAGGGGCGGCTCGTGAACCTCGGCTGCGGCACCGGGCACCCGAGCTACGTCATGTCGTCGTCGTTCGCGAACCAGACGATCGCGCAGATCGAGCTCTTCACCAACACCAGGGCCTACCCGATCGGCGTGTACACGCTGCCGAAGCATCTCGACGAGAAAGTGGCGCGGCTGCAGCTGAAGAAGCTGAACGCGGTGCTGACGGAGCTCTCCGACGAGCAGGCGAAATACATCGGCGTCGCGAAGAGCGGGCCGTACAAGGCCGAGCACTACCGCTACTAGCGGGCAGCGGGCGCGGCCCGGCACCCGAACCGCGGATCGCACCGCCCATGGACCTCGCAGCGAAACTCGTCGATCCGCGCGCCGCGCTCTTCCTCTACGGCACGACGCCGCCGCGCGAGGGCTCGTCCGCGGAGACCGTCCGGACCGCCGCGGCGCGGCTCGTCGAGCGCCTGCGGCAGGTGAAGCTCGACGGCCTCGTCGTGTACGACCTGCAGGACGAGAGCGCCCGCACCGACGTCCCGCGACCCTTCCCGTTCGTCCGCACGCTCGATTCGCGCGCGTACTCGCGGCTGCTCGCCGAGCTCGGCGGCCCGCCGGCGATCACCTACAAGTGCATCGGGCCGCTCGACGAAGCCGGCTGGCGCGGCTGGCTCGACGAGACCGCACGCGCGTTCGACGTCCGCTGCCTGTCGGTGGTCGGCCGCCCGAGCTCGCGCGGCGCGCCCTACCCGCTGACGGTGCAGCGCGCGTTTGCGCTCGCCGCGGCACATCCGGCGGGCTTCACGCTCGGCGGGGTGGCGATCGCCGAGCGTTGCGGCGCGAGCCCGGCCGAGGCGAGCCGCATGGCGGAGAAGACCGCGGCCGGCTGCCGCTATTTCGTGACCCAGGCGGTCTACGATGCCGAAGCCACGGTGCTCCTGCTGCGGGACTACGCGCGCGAGTGCGCGCGGCGCGGCGTCCCGCCGTGCCGCGTCGTCCTCACGTTCACGCCCTGCGGCCGCAGCCGCACCATGGACTTCATGAAGTGGCTGGGGATCGCGATCGCCGCGGCGACCGAGCGTGCGATCCTCGCCGCGCCGGACCCGCTCGCGCGCTCGATCGAGGTGTGCCGCGACAACCTGCGCGCGGTGCTCGCGCAGCCGGGTTTCGCCGCGGTGCCGCTCGGCCTCAACGTCGAGAGCGTCTCGATCCATCGCGACGAGATCGACGGCTCGGTCGCGCTGTGCACGGAGCTCGCCGGCGTGCTCGCCGGGGCGCACCGGCCGGCCGGCTGACCGGGCCGATCGGCCGGCGGCGATCCGGCGGCCGGGCGCGCGGACGGTCTAGTCCGCGGGGCCGATGGCGCGGCCGCGGCCGGCGGGTAGCATGGCCGCAACGAGGAGCCGCCCGTGACGCCACGCCCGTCCGCCATGCAGTTCATCGCCGCCGCGCTCGCGCCGGCGCCCGTACCGAGGCCCGTACCGACGCCCGTACCGACACGCGTACCGACACGCGTATCGACACCCGTACCGAAACCCGCGGGCGCGCCCGCGCATGCGAGGACCCCCGCGGCGGCGGCACCGCTCGCCCCGGTGCTACCATCGCCCGACCATGACGACGCGACGCTCCCCGGACCGATGAAGATTCTCGTGGTCGACGATCACCCGCTCGTGCGCGAGGCGCTGAAAAGCGTCCTCAACCAGCTCGACGCGGCCGTCGACGTGCACGACGCGCCGTCCGCGGAGGCCGCGCGCGAGCTCGCCCGGGCGCACGCCGACGCCGACCTGATGCTGCTCGACCTCGGCCTCCCGGGCGCCGACGGCTTCGCGCTGCTCGAGGAGCTGCGCAACGATCACCCGGCGATCCCGGTCGTCGTGCTCTCCGGCGCCGAGAGCCGGGAGAACGTGACGCGCGCGCTCGGGCTCGGCGCGATGGGCTACATCCCGAAGCGCTACTCGAACGAAGTGCTGATCGGCGCGCTGCGCCTGGTGCTCTCGGGCGGGCTCTACGTGCCGCCCGCGGTACTGCCCGCGAAGCCGGGCGAAACCGCAGCGGCGCCGGCGCCGGCCGCGCCGCCGCCGGCCGGCACGATCCGGCCGGAGGACCTCGGCCTCACGCCGCGCCAGAGCGAGGTGCTCGCACTCGTGCTCCAGGGGCTGCCGAACAAGCTCATCTGCCGCCGGCTCACGCTCGCCGAGCCGACGGTGAAGGTTCACATGCAGGCGGTGCTGCGCGCGCTCGACGCGCAGAACCGCGTGCAGGCGGTGATCGAGGCGAGCCGCCGCGGGCTCACGATCGACGCGCTCATGGCGCGCGCACGGCGCAAGCCCGACGCCGCCGGCTGACGGTCCGCGCCATGCGTGGCGCAGTGCTCCTCGCTCTCGCTCTCCTCGCGTTCGCCGCGGCGCCGGGCGCGCACGCCCAGCCGCGCGCCGAGCCCCGTTCGTACTACGCCCAGGAGGATGCGAGCCGGCGGATCGCGATCGTGTTCGTCCACGGCGGCGCCGGCAGCGCCGCGCTGACCTGGAAGCACCCCGAGGCCGGGGAAGCCTGGCCGGCGATGATGGCCGGCGACGAGGCTTTCCGCGGCGCGAGCGTCTTCGTCTACGACTACGCTTCGCCCTGGTTCCGCAAGGCGCTCAGCATCCACGAGCTCGGCGTCGAGATGCGCACGGTGCTGCGCGACCGCGGCGTGCTCGACCACCGCGAGCTCGTCTTCGTCGCCCACAGCATGGGCGGCCTCGCGGTCAAGGCGTTCCTGCTGACCTTCCGCGAGTACGTCCCGAAGACCAAGTTCGTCTACTTCTTCGGCGTGCCGAGCAAGGGCACCGAGCTCACCCGCGTCGCGCGCTACCTGACCGACAATCCGCAGTCGCGCGAGGTCGTCTCCATCGAGGCCGGCAGCTACCTCGAGCGGCAGCTCGTCGACTGGCGCACGCTGCACGCGCGCACGCCGCGCTTCCCGATCTACTGCGCCTACGAGACCGTGCCGGCGCCGGTGTACGGCGCGATCGTGGTCGATTTCTCGAGCGCGATCGAGGGCTGCTTCGAGCCGCCGGAGGCGGTCGTCGCCGACCACCGGCAGATGGTGAAGCCGGCGAGCCGCGAGACCACCGCGTACGTGCTGCTCCGGGACAAGTTCCGCCGCGAGACCGCGCGCACCGGGCTCGCCGCGCTCGAGGGCGCGCGCCAGATCGCCGCCGAGTACCTCGCCAAGGGGCTCGCGGCGGCGGCGCAGGGCAACCACCTCGGCGCGATCGAGATGTACCACCTCGCGATCAAGGCCGACGAGGCCTACGAGCGCGCGTACTTCTGGCGCGCCCAGGCCTATGCGACGCTCGGCCGGTCGGAGCGGGCGGTGGCCGATTTCCGGCGCGCGCTCGAGCTGAAGCTCGACGACGCCGCCGATCGCGTGCTCGCCGAGCGCATGATCGGGCGCCTCGCGCCCGCGGTCGCCGCCAACCGGGGGCTTTCCGGCCTCACCCGCAGCGTTCCGGCCGGGGGCGTGGCCGGAGGCCCCGCCGCGCTGCCGCTCGCCGATCCGGCGCGGCTCGTCGACCAGCTCTTCAGCGACGACGCGCCGACGCGCGTGCGCGCGACCGCGCAGCTCGTGCTCGTCGCCGACGGCGACCCGAAGCTCCTGCCCGAGCTCCTCGACCGCGCCGGCGGCGCGACCGACGACCTGCCGGCGACGCTCAACGTGCTCGCGGCGCTGAACGCGCTGCCGCAGGAGACGGTGTCGCGCCACCGCGAAGACGTGCTCCGCTACCTCGACGTCGCCGGGGCGGCGGGGCCGCAGGCCGTGGATTTCGCGCGCCTCATCCGCGCCGGGCTCGGCGGCTGATCAGAACGCGAGCTGCACCGCCACGAACACCCGCGTCTTCTTCGACCCCTCTTCGGTCACGATGTGGGTGAGCGGCGTCGCGACCTCGGCGTAGCCCGAGAAGCCGCGCTCGCCGGTCACCCGCACCCCGGCGCCGACGTTGGCCGCGGACGACCGCGAGCTCTGGCCCGGCGGCGGGCTCCGCTGCCAGACCGCGCCGATGCCGTAGAAGACGTAGGGCATCACTTCCCGCGCGATCGCCCACTCGGTCCGATCGGTGTAGCGGAGATCGATCTTGAACGCGACGCCGGAGTCGCCCAACAGCGTGGCCACGTCGTACGCCCGCCCGAACTGCTCGCCGCCGTAGGCGAACTCCTCGGGCGAGAGCAGCTCGTTGAACGCGTACTGCGCGTTCACCGCGGCGAGCACCGATACGCGCGGCGCGAGCGACTGCAGCCGCGCGGCGTAGAGCGTGACCTTGGTGAAGTCGGGCCGGCCGCCGGCGCGCGAGGCGAGCGGGCTGCCGTACGGGCTCGCGCCGAGCCCCTTCAGCCCCTGCGAGATCTCGAGGTCGGCGAGGCTCACGCCGCGCCAGGCGTCGATCGCGTCCCAGGCGAGCCCGACGCGCACCGCGCGGATCCGGTCCTCCGAGAGCTCCTCGCCCTCGAAGTCGGTCTGGCCGTTGAAGGCGCTGAACGTGCCGCGCACCGAGAGGTTGCCGGTCCGCGCGCGGCGGATCGGGACCACCAGGCTCGCGGTGCCGCTCACCGAGCTCGTGGGGAGGTTCAGGTTCTGCGGCGGGCCGGGGGTCGAGTCGACGTAGTTCGCGGTGACGATCCCCCGCAGGCCGTCGGACCCGAGCGGCCGCTCGTACGCGCCGCCGAGAAAGGTCAGCTCGTCGGCGTCGAACACCGTCTGGATCACGCGCAGGCTCGCGCGGTCGAAGGCGCCGAAGAGCGAGTACGCCTCGGCCGAGGCGTCGACCCGCCACGGCCCGAGCGACTTGCTGCCGCGGTTGGTCAGCGCAACCGCACCGCTCGCCCGCCGCTGGTCGATCGCGATGGTCAGGTCGGACGCGCCCGGCTCCACCGCCGGCGCGAGGGTCGCGCGCGCCGTGACGCCGGCGAGCTCGCTCACGAAGAGGAGGTAGCGCTCGAGGTCGGCGGCGCGCAGCGGCCGCGAGCGCCGGATGCGCTCCGCGTACGCCTCGAGATCCGCGCGCGGGCCGAGCACCGTCCCTTCGATGCGGACGTTCGCCACGTACCCCTCGATCGCCTGCAGGCGCACGGCGCCCGCGCGGATCGCCTGCTCGGGGACGACGACCTGCGAGAGCACGTAGCCGTCGTTCCGGTAACGGCGGGTCAGGTCGCCGGCAATGTCGTAGACCCGGGCGAGCGTGATCTCGGTGCCGAGCAGGTCCGCGTAGCTCGCCCGGATCTCGGCGGGCGAGTAGGCCGTCACGCCGTCGACCTGGACACTCTGGAGGACGAACCGGACCTCGCCGGCCCCCGCGGGCGCCCGCACGTCCGCACCCGGCGGGATGACCGGCTCCGGCGCTCGCCGCGGCTCGGGCTCCGGGCGAAACTCGCGCTCGAACTGGCCCTGCCCCCAGGCGAGCCCGGCGGTGAGGAGAAACAGGGACGCGCAGAACGCGCCGAAACCTCTCGTGCGGGCCATGTGTTGTCGTTGTAGCCGCAAACGATGGTGACCGGATGCGGGCATTCTGCACCGTGCCGCGCCGCGCCGGCTATGCCGAGCGGCTTAGTCCGCCGGAGGAATGGCCTTCGCGGACGGGGTTGCTACCATGGCATGCCGTGATCCGCCCGGTGAGAGCCCCATGATCCACGCGACCGATTCGCTGACCGATTCGCCGACCGCTTGGCCAACCGATTCGCCAACTGAGCGCCGCGCGGACGCCCATCCGGCTGCGACCGTCAAGATCCTGGTGGTCGACGACCACCCGCTGATCCTGGAGGCGCTGCGCCACGTGCTCGCGCAGCTCGAGGCCGGGCCCGCAGTGTTCGACGCCGACACCGCCGCGGGCGGCCGCCGGCTGATCGACGCGCACCCGGACGCGAGCCTGCTGCTCCTCGACCTCTCGCTCGCCGGCGCCGACGGCTTCGAGCTTCTCGCCGAGATCCGCGCCGCCCACCCCGCGGTGCCGGTGGTCGTGCTGTCGGCCTCCGAGCGCCACGTCGACGTGCTGCGCGCCCTCGACATGGGCGCGATGGGCTATATCCCGAAGCGCTCGTCGAACACGGTCATGCTGCAAGCGCTGCGGCTCGTGCTGTCCGGCGGGATCTACGTCCCGGCGGCGGCGATCGGCGCCGAGGGGGCCGCCGCGCGCATGGTGAGCGTCCCGCCGCCGGAGCCGAAGCGCACCAGCCCGCGCGAGATCGGCCTTACCGGGCGCCAGTCCGAGGTGCTCGCCTGCATCCTCCAGGGGCTGCCGAACAAGCTGATCTGCCGCCGCCTTGCGCTCGCCGAGGGCACGGTGAAGATCCACGTCGCCGCGATCCTGCGGGCGCTCAACGTTCATAATCGGACCCAGGCGGTCATCGAGGCGAGCCGCCTGGGCCTCACGCTCGACCGGCTGCCCGGAAGCGAACCGCGCATCGCGCGCTGCGCTTGATCCGCCCGCCGGCGACGGACGCCGGCGCGAGAAGAAACCGAAACACTCCCCGGGGAGGAACGGTGAGGGTTGGCGTCATTTCCGTGTTCACCGACTATCACCGCCGCGGCCGGCATCACCGCGGCGTGCTCCAGCCCCAGATCGGCCCGCTCGTCGCGGCGCTGCTGCCGCCGGAGGTCGAGGTCGACGTGGTGAACGACACCTGGGAGGACCCCGACTGGTCGCGCGACTACGACCTCGTCTTCCTCTCGGCGCTGCACTCGGACTTCGACCGCGCGCGCCAGATCTCGCACTACTACCGGCGCCGCGGCGCGCGCACGGTGCTCGGCGGGCCGCTCGCGAGCAGCTTCCCGCAGCTCTGCGCGCCGTGGTTCGACGCGGTGGTCGTCGGCGATCCCGAGTCGACGGTGCCGGCGGTCGCGCGCGATTTCGCCCGCGGCGAGCTGCAGCCCCGCTACCGCGCCGAGCGCTACCGGCCGCAGGCGGTGCCGGTGCCGCGCCTCGACCTCGTGGCGGCGAAGCAGGTGCTGCCGCTCGCGCTCGAGGCGACGCGCGGCTGCCCGTTCACCTGCGAGTTCTGCACGCTGACCGGCCTCGGAACGCGCTACCACACGCGCGCCGCCGCGACGATCGCCGCGCACGTGCGCGCGGCGCAGGCCCTGCTCGCCGGGCGCGTGCCGCGGTGGAAGGAGCGCCTCGCGGTCTTCTACGACAACAACATCGGCGGGAGCCCCGCGTTCCTGCGCGCGCTCTGCGACGCGCTCGAGCCGCTCGGGATCCGCTGGGGCGGCTGCATCACGTTCAACGTCCTGCGCGACGGCGCGATGCTCGACCGGCTCGCCGCGAGCGGCTGCCGGCTCGTCTACTTCGGCCTCGAGACCTTCAACCCGGCCGCGCTCGCCCACATGGGCAAGCACCAGAACCTGCTCGCCGAGACGCGCGCGGTCATCGACGCCTGCCGCCGCCGCGGCATCCTCCCGACCGCCGGGCTGATGCTGAGCCCGACGATCGACACGATCGCGTACATCGACCGCATCCCCGCGTTCCTCGAGGAGTGCGGGCTGCACGTGCCGACCTACATCTGCTTCGAAACGCCGTTCCCGGGGACACCGCACTTCAGGCGCCTCGCGGAGACGGCGGCACCCGCCCTGCTGCCGAATGTGCTGCTGCGCGACCTGAACGGCTATACGCTCGCGACGCGGCCGCGGCACGCCTCGCCCGAGGATTTCGTCGCGGCTTTCCTCCGCACCCATCGCAGCGTCTACTCGGCGCGGACCCGGGCGCGCAAGCTCGCCGACGATCTCGCGCGGTTCGTGCCGCGCGGGCAGCTCGTGCCGGCGGCGTTCGACCTCTTCGAGATGCTCGCGGTCGAGCGGCCGCGTCCGCGCGACCGCACGTACATCGCCGGCGCGGAGAAGCCGCCGCCCGAGGCCGCGCGCGTGCCGCTCGCCGCGGACGATTTCGCGAGCGAAGCCGAGCGCGACGCGATCCTCGCGCCCTGGGCGGTGACCGACGCGCGGGGGCGCGTGCTGCCGCAGTGGCTGGGCGCCCAGCCGGTGTACCTGGCGAAGGGACGGATCGCGCCGCCGTCGCCCTTCACCGCCACCGGCGCGAACCCTGTCGCGGCACCGGCCGCGCTGCCCGCGCTCGCGCCGGGTTGACGGGAACGGGCCGGCGAAGATGCTCTCGCTCGTCGAGCTGCTGGAACGGCCGACCCGCCTCGGGCGCCACGAGTCCGACGAGATCGACGTCCAGGTGCGCCTCCAGCAGGTGCGCCTCCTCTACAGCCAGCTCCCCACCTCGACCGGCGGCACGATGATCGCGGCGCTGCTCCTGAGCGTCGTGATGTGGGGCGTCGCGCCCACCAACGCGATCGTCGGCTGGTTCGCCTGCATGACCGCGAACCAGGGCTGGCGCTACTGGCTGTACCTGCGCTGGCGGCGCACCGGCATCGAACCCGCCGACATCGACCGCGCCGGCAACTACTGGGCGCTCGGCTCGCTCCTCTCGGGCTGCCTGTGGGGGCTCGCGACGCTGCTCTTCTTCATCGCCGACTCGCCGGTCTACCAGGCGTTCCTGATCGTGCTCGTCTTCGCGGTCACCTCGGCGGCGGTGCTGCTGATCGGCGTGCACCTGCCCTCGTTCTACGTCTTCGTGTTCCCCGCGCTCCTGCCGATCGTCGTGCGCAACGTGATCGAGGGCGAGCCCGCGCACTTCACGCTCGCGTTCATCGTCGGCGTGGCGACGATCGCGCTCGTCACCTTCGGCCGCAACTACAACCGGGTGCTGGTCGCAAGCCTGCGCAACCGGTTCGAGAACGAGTCGCTCGCCCGCACGCTCGCGGCGCAGAACCTCGAGCTCGAGCGCGCGCGCGAGGCGGCCGAGCGCGCGCGCACCGACGCCGAGATCGCCAACCGCTCGAAGACCCAGTTCTTCGCCGCCGCCGGCCACGATCTGCGCCAGCCGCTGCACGCGATGGGCCTCTTCGCCGCCGCGCTCACCGAGAAGGCGCGCGACCCCGAGGTGCTGCACGTCGTGAACAGCATCAACGCCTCGGTCGACGCGCTCGAGGGCCTCTTCAACGAGCTGCTCGACATCTCCAAGATCGACTCCGGCGTAATGAAGGCGGCGCCGACCCACTTCGAGCTCGCGCCGATGCTCGACCGCATGCGCATGGACTTCGAGCCGGAGGCGTTCGAGCGCGGCCTGCGCCTGCGCATCGTGCCGACGAGCGCCTACCTCTTCAGCGACCCGGTGCTGGTGGAGCGGATCCTGCGCAACCTCATCTCGAACGCGCTCCGCTACACGCGCGCGGGCGGCGTGCTCGTCGGCGCGCGCCGCCGCGGGCGCGAGTTGAGCCTCGAGGTGTGGGACACCGGCATCGGCATCCCGGCCGACCAGCAGACCCGGGTGTTCGAGGAGTTCTTCCAGCTCGCCAACCCGGAGCGGAACAGCAAGAAGGGGCTCGGCCTCGGCCTCTCGATCGTGAAGCGGCTCGCGGGCCTGCTCGGCTCGCACATCGAGCTCGCGTCCACCCCCGGCCGCGGCTCGGTCTTGCGCGTGCGCCTGCCCCTCGGCGTGCGCCCGGCGGTGGACACGGTGCGCCGCAAGGCGGCGCCGCCTGCGCCGGGCGATCTCTCGGGCCGCGTGATCGTCGTGGTGGAAGACGAGGCGGCGGTGCTCGAGGGCATGCGTGTGCTGCTCGAAGGCTGGGGGGCGGAGGTGATTCCCGGCGCCTCCATCCGCGAGACGATGGCGGCGATCGAGCCGCTCGCGCGCGCGCCCGACCTGATCGTCGCCGACTACGGGCTGCGCGACGGCAACGTCGGCACCCAGGCGATCGCGGCGGTGCGCGAGCGGTTCAAGTCGCAGATCCCGGCGATCATCGTGAGCGGCAGCACGACGCCGGGACACGTCGACGAGGCGAAGGCGATCGACGCGCACCTGCTGCTGAAGCCGGTGATGCCGGCGAAGCTGCGGACCTTGATCCATTTCAAGCTGCACCAGGCGGTGGGGCACGGGTGAGCGCGCCGGGGACGCGCCGAGGGTGGCTCGGGCCCTTCTGCGCGGGTCTTTGCCGGGTGCTCGGTCTCGGGCACCGCAACGTCGAGGAGAACGTCATGAAGGAAAGCCCGCGCACGCACATCCCGAAGCGCGAACGCAAGGTCCGGCGCGCGCCCGATCCCACGCCGTACGTCGTCGTGGAGTTCGAGGAGGCGTACATCCGGGAGACCGGCATCCAGTACGAGCGCGGGCAGGAGAAGCGCCTCGGCGAGCTGTGGACCGGGCTCGTCCGGGACTTCCCCGGGCTCGCGCTGCTGCCGCTCTATCCGGTCGTCCGCGACGCGCGATTCGAGAAGTTCGTGCGCGGCATCCAGGCCTGGAACGAGCGCTTTCGCGCCCCGGCGTTCCGCACGTTCTATCAGGTCGTCGGTCCCGCGCAGAGCGACTTCCCGGCGATCGCCGGGCGCCTCACGCGCGAGCGCGGCAAGGTCCACGGCGCGTACGCGGAGCGCGTCGGCTGGCCGGCCGTCGTCAACACCGCGAACCAGCCGCTCTTCCCGAAGGAGTTCCACCTGCACCCGCCGCCGGCGGGCCTCAACGCGGTCGCCGCGTGGGAGGTCACCGGCGCGGACGGCCTCGACATGCGATTCGTCGACGTCGAGCGGGGCTGGGACCTGAGCCACCCGGACCTCCCGCCGCAGCGGACGCCGCCCGTGCCGACCCCGCTGATCCACGGCATGAACGACAACTACTTCGACGGCCACGGGACGAGCGTGCTCGGCATCCTGTGCGCCACCGACGACGCCGCCGGCAACGCGATCGGCGTCGCCGGCTTCGCGCCGCGCGCGGAGGGCGCGGTGTCGTCCTGGCTGCTCGGCTTCGACCCGGAAACCGGCGCGGAGCTGAGCAACCTCCCGAACGCGATCCTGACCGCGGCGATGCACCTCCAGAGCCTGCGCGGCACGTTCCCGGTCGGCGACGTGCTGCTCGTCGAGGCAACCTCGGAGGACCCCGCCAACCCGGCGATGCAGTGGCCGGTCGAGGCGAGAAGCGGCAACCTGGGACCGCTCGTTACCGCCGCCGCGGCCGGGATCGTCGTGGTCGAGGCCGGCGCGAACGGCGACGCCGCCGGCGGCATCGCGTTCGATGCCGACCTCTGGCAGGACGACGCCGGCAAGTACCGCATGAAGCGCCCGATCGTCACCGATCCCAACCCCGACTTCGTCGACTCGGGCGCCATCCTGGTGAGCGCCGCGCAGCCGTTCGCCGGCAACATCGATCCGTTCGCCTGGTCGCCGCGGGGCCGCCGGGTCGACTGCTGCGCGTGGGGGATCGGCGTGACGACGTGCGAATCGACCGGCGTCAAGCCGCTCGACCCGTACCGCGAGGACTACGACGGGACCTCCGCCGCCGCGGCGATCGTGGCCGGCGCCGCGCTGTCGCTGCAGGGGATCGCGCGGGCGGACCCGCGGGGACCGCTGACCGGCCACCAGGTGCGGCTCGCCTTCGCCGATCCGCGCTGGACGTACCCGGCGACCGACCCAAGGATCGGTCCGATGCCGGATCTCGACCGGCTCGTGCGCGCGCTCCTCGCCGGGGACCTGCACCTCCTGCCGGCTTTTCCGCCCTGATTCAGCGCGCTGCCCCGCGCCGCACGAGCACCGTCCGCCCGAGCCCCTCGGGCGCGATGAGCTGCGGCGTCTGCGGCCCGAGGGCGCGGTCGCGCAGCCGTTCCACCATCGGCACCGCGTAGTCGAACGCCTCGGCGAGCGTCACCTCGCCGTCGCCGTCCGCGTCGGCCGGCCCGCGCAGGCCGCTCAGCAGCGCGTGGGTGAAGAGACCGTGCCGCGCCGGCTCGTACTCCTGCGATTCCTCCTCGCCCCGGGACGCGAGCACGAGCGAGAAGCGCGACGCCGCCGAGCGCTTGCCGAGCACGGCGAGGTCGGCCCGGCCGGCCATGTTGCGCGCGTTGCAGGTGTCGACGATCAGGATGCGGCGTCCCGCCGTGCGTCGCAGCGCGTCGAAGAACACCGTCCACGAGATGAGCGAGGGCGCCGCCGCGCCGCGCCCGTGCACCGCCGCGGCCACGTCGGCCGCCTGCGCGTCGCCCGGCACGAGGAAATAGTTGCCGGCGGCGTCGCTGACGCCGTGCGAGGCGAGGAAGACGACGACCGTGTCCTCCGCCCGCACTTCGGCGAGGAGGTCGAGCGCTTCGATGACGCGGGCGCGCCCGGGGCGCTCGGTGCCTTCGCCGGCGACGACGCGGGTGATCACCCGGCCGCCGCGCCCGGCGCCCGCGCTAGCGAAGAGCGCCGCGATCGCGCGGGCATCGCGCGCCGCGTACCTCAGGTTCGCGTCCCTGAGGCCCGGGAACTCGTCGATCCCGACGGCGAGGACGTACAGATCGCCGCCGGCGGACGGCGGCGCGGCCGGCACGCCGGGCGGCGCTACCGCCACGTCGATGAACGTCTCCGCGTAGCCGAGCGCCGCGCCGTTCGAGACTTCCACCCGGATGCGGTTTTCGCCGGCGGCGAGCGGCACGACGACCTCGCGCGCGAAGCCCGCGCGCTCGGCCTCGCGCAGGTCGCGCGCGGCGGTCGCGGTGACCGGCACGCCGTTCACGAGGACGACCTGCTCGACCATCGGCACCGCGGACTGCGCGGCCGCGATCCGCAGCGTGGCGAGATGGCGCCCGCCGTCCGCCGGCCGCGGCGGGCCCGCGAGCCGCACCTCGACCCGCGGCGGCGCGATCGCCGCGAGCTGCGACACGTCGAACCGCGCCAGCGCGCGCGCGCCCCGCGTCGCGGCCGGGCGGCCGCGGCCGCGGAAGCTCTCGTCGACGAGGTCCGGGCGGAACAGGATCCGCTCGAACTGGACCGCGCGATAGAAATCGGCGGCGGCGGCCTTGCCGCGGTTGAGATGCCAGCCGACGTGGTTGTCGCCCTCGTTGGAGGACGCGTAGTAGCCCTCCGGCGTCCAGGCGATCCACTCGCCGCTCCCGGCGTGCGGGAACAGCGCGAGAAATTCCCCGCCGTCCTCCATCCGCACCCAGCGGAGCGTGCCGTCGGAGAGCGCGGCGACCGCGGTCTGGCCGTTCGGCGCGACCGCGACCGCGCGGACCGCGCCGGGCAGGTCGGCGCGCCAGCGGAGCTGCGCGTCGCGGTCGTAGGCGCGCAGCGCCCACTCGGTTCCGAGCACGAGTGTGGCGTGGTCCGGCGCGACGGCGTAGGCGCGCGCGATCTCGTAGTCATCGAGCGCCAGGGCGACGCCGTTCAGCACCGGCGCGGGCGTGCCGTCCCAGCCTTCGAGCGCGAACTGCGGGGACGTGGTCAGCGGGGCCGCAAGTTCGCCGCCGGACGCCCCCGGCGCGAGCTCGCGGGCGGGGAGCGAAAAGCGCACCGGCCGCTCGCCGTCGCGGCCGAGCGCGAACTGCACTCGCGCGGCGTCGCGCGAGAGCGCGAGGACCTGCCCGACGCCGCGGAAATCCGCGAGCTCGGGACCGCGGACGAACGCGGTCCGGCCGTCGGCGTCCACCACCCCGACCGCGGGATCCTCGGCCGCGAACGCGACGCCGCCGCCGGGAAAAGCCTGGAGGTCGGCGATGCGCTGTCGCGCCGTCGGCAGCGCGTCCATCGCGCCGCGCCCGCCGTCCCGCCACCGGAGGATCGGGCTCGCACCCGGCCCGCTGTAATCGCCGCAGCCATAGAGCGTCGCGCCGTCGCTCGACCAGGCCACGTCGGTGAGCCTGGCGTGGTGCGCGAGCGCGCGGGTGTCCGGGAGGTAGGCGAGGCCGAGGTCCGCGGCCGCGAGGACCGCGAGCGCGGGCACGTCGTGGAAGCTCAGCGCGAGGTGTTCGCCGTCGGGCGAAAAGCGCACCGTCAGCGGCTGGGCGCCGGGGCTCGTCCGCCGGCGGCCGACGAGCCGCAGGTCGGCGTCGTAGAGGCGCACCTGGCCGTCGAGCGACGCGGCCGCGAGGCGGCCGCGCGCATCGAAGTCGACGCCGAGCACCTTGTCGCGGTACTCGCCGTCGGCGCCGATCTCCGCGTAGTCGGCGGTGCCGAGCACGCGCAGGCCCGCGTCGCCCTGCAGCCCGACCGCGAGCCGCCGGCCGTCCGGCGAGAAGGCGAGCGCGCCGATGACGTCCGGAAACCCGGCGATGCGCCGCACGAGCTCACCGGACTCGGCGTCGAAGAGATACACCGCGCCCTGGCGGTCCCACTCCCATCCGGTCCAGCCGCCGGCGGCGATCGTCCGGCCGTCCGGCGCGAGGGCGAGCGCGTAGATCCGCCCTTCGTAGCCCGCGCCGACCGGCAGCCGGAGCACGCGGGCGAGGCGGCCCGACGGGAGCTGCCAGATGCGGATCGTCTTGTCGTCGCCGGCCGAGACGATCCGCTCGCGCACCGGGTCGACCGCGATCCGGCGCACCAGCGCCGAGTGCATGTCGGTCTCGACGCGCAGGATCGGCTGCGCGGGCGGTTCCGCCGCGAGCGCAGCGACGCTCGCTAGGGCAAGCAGCGCGCCCAGGCGGGCGAAGTTCACGCTCGGGCCCACGCTGCGGTCGAGGCTAGCGCGACGGGACCGCGCGGCCCGCGACCGACCGGACGAAGTCGAACGGCCCCTGCGAGAAGTAGTCCGGGTCGACGCCCGGATGCCCCGGCGCGACGGTCACGAGCGGTGCGGCCGCCTCGAACGCGTCCGGCGCGGCGCCGCCCGCGGCGCGCTCGCGCGCGGCCCCGGCGCGGTGCGGATCGTCGGGCAGCGTCGCACGCGCGCTGCCCGCCGCGTCGTCGGGGCGCGCGAGCGGCGCCGGAACGTCGGCGGATCGCGACGGCACGGCCGCCGCGTCCGGCGCGACCGCGATCTCCGGCAGGGGGCCGAGGCTCGCGAAGCCCGCGCCCCGGGCGACGTTCCGCGGGCTCGGCGCGACCAGGTGCGGGCCGCCCGAGCTGACCAGCACGTTCGGCATGTTGCCGGCCGGCAGAAGGCGCAGGCCCGCCGGGGCGGTGCGGAAGATGCTCCCCGGGGCGGCCGCGTCGAACGACTCGAAGTCGGGGTTGGCCGCGTTCGGGTTCACGATGCGGAAGCGGCCCACGACCACCTGCGAGGTCGCCTCGAAGCCGACGTCCGCGGTGCCGGCCGCACGCGTGAACGTCCCGGTCTGCACCGCGACCGCGAGCACCGTCGGCGTGTCGGTCCGGGCGAGCGAGTTGACCGGCGCGCGGACGAACCGCTCGGCGCCGGCGGCGTCGAGCATCCCGACGTTGCCGCCGAACCGCACCGCGCCGTCGTCCACGCGCACGTTCAGGGCGAAGTAGCCGGTGGCCCGCTCCGGCTGCTGGTCGCGGAGCGCGCTCACCGCGGCGGCACTGCGCGGATCGAACCCGGCCGCCGGCGAAACGAAGACGTCGTAGAGATAGCGCAGCCGCGGCAGCGCCGCTTCGCCGCGGCCGCCCCACAGCGCGTCGCCGTTGAACCGGACGCTACCCGTGCCGGTCGTCTGGACGGCGACCTGGACGAACGGGTTCTCGTAGTACCTCGCCGCGGTGCGCAGGCGAAAGAGCTCGGAGTAATAGACGTTCGCTCCGCCCGGCTGCACGAGCGGGTCGATCCACGTCCGGCCGTTCAGCTCGATGTCGGCGTTCGCGGTGAGGATGTCGCTGCGGAGGAGGATCGAGGTCGTGTCCTTCCGGCCGGGCGCGCCGACGAGCACCCGGTCGCCGGCGAAGATCCGGCCGCCGATCGTGATCGTGCGGCCGGGGCTCGTGGTCTCGATCGTCACCGCGCCGCTCGTCGACAGGTGCTGCGCGATCACGTCCCCCGCGGCGCTCAGCGTGATCGGCGCGCTGCCCGCGTGCACGAGGACGCCGTTCCCGCCGGTCGCCGAGCTCGCCGGGCCGGCGTTCATCCGGATGCCGCCGGCACCGGCGCGGAACACGATCGGCCCGTCGTGGGTGACGAGATCGTTGTCGACCACGATCGCGTTGCCGGCGTCGAGCCTGAGCCCGCCGCCCGCCGCGCCGCCGCGGCCGTCGATCCGCTCGCGCACCTCGATCGTGTCGGTCGCCGCGAGCTCCGCGGTCGCGCCGGTCCTGAGCACGCTGCCGACCGCGGCCGCCGTCGGGGCGTCCACGACGAGGAACGCCGGGTCGAGCAGCAGCCGTCCGCCTTTTCCGGCCGGCGCCGCGAGATCGACCGCGCCGCGGAACTCGAGTGAGCCCCGGCCCGACACCTCGACGAACCCGCCGTCGCCGCCCGCGGCGCCGCCCCGGGCGGAAAGCGCGCCGGCGAAGCGCGTCTCCCCGTCCGACCACGCGACGATCGTGCCGCCGTCACCGCGCCCGAGCGCGTCGGCCGCGCCGCTCGCGCCGGCCGCGATCGTCGTGCGCGAGGTGCCCGCACCGCCCACGTGCGCGGCGCCGCCGCCGGCATCGCCCGACACGTCGATCCGGCTCCCGGCATCGAGGACGATCTCGGCCCCGAACACCTTCACGCTGCCGCCGGTCGCGCCGGCCGCGCGGCCGGAAGCGTCGAGCGTGCCGGCGACGCGCACGACGCCCTCGCCGCCGCCGCTCAGCACGATCTCGCCCCGCCGCTCGACGAAGCTCGTCGCGCGCACGACGCCGCTCGTGTTGATCACGCTGTCGAGTACGGCTTTCGCCGCCGACGCGGCGAGCAGCACGCTGCCGCCGTCGGCTTCGATCCGGCCCGCCTGGTTCACGTAGGCCTTGAGCGGCCGGCCGTCGACGTCGGTGAGCCGCGCCGCGACCCTGTCGTCGACCGCGAAGCTCACGAGGCGATCGCCGAAGAGATCGAGCGTGAAGGCGTTGCCGGAGGCGAGCACGACCCGTCCGAGCCCGGCGCGGATCACCCCGGAGTTCTCCACCCCCGGCGCGACCAGCGCGACCAGCCCGCCCGCGCGGGCGGTGATCTCGCCCTGGTTGACGACACCCGCGTTGCGGTTCACCACCTGGTCGAACTTCAGCCTCCCGGCCATGAAGTTCTCGTTCGAGATGCCGGCGGTCGTCGCGACGAGGCCGCCGACGTCGATCTTCGCGCCCGGCCCGATCAGGATGCCGTTCGGGTTGAGGAGATAGACCGTGCCGTTCGCGGTGAGGCGCCCGAGAATGGACGAGGCCTCGCCGCCGGTGACGCGATTGAGCGTCGCGCTCGCCGCCGACGGCTGGCGGAAGTTCACCTGCTCGCCCGCGCCGATGCTGAAGCTCCGCCAGTCGATGACCGCGCGCGGGGAGGACTGGATGACCTCGACGCGGTTGCCGCTCGCGCTGATCGTCGCCGCGCCCGCCTTCACCGCCCCGCCCTGCGGATTCGCGACCGCGCCCGCCGCGTGCAGCGCAAGCGCCGCCGCGACTGCCGCGGGCAGGGTGCGCAAACGGGTCGAAGGCGGCATGGCGGAACCCGGTGCTTCCATGGCGCCGATCGTAGGGGTGCGGGCCTCGCGCGTCCTCCACCCCAGGGCCTACGCCCGATGGGGTAAGCGCGCGCGCGGGGCGCCGGCGCCTAGAACGTCGGCGGCAGCGGCTCGATCTCGCCTGCCACGCGTCCGAACGCGTCGGGGAAGTAGCCGGTGGGCCCGTTGCCGGTCGTCTCGACCGCGGCGTCCGCGCGCGCCGGCGACACCGGCGACACCTGCAACACGGTCGCCTCGCCGCGCAGGACGAGCGTGCCGAACACCGCGAGCCCGACGATCGCAACCGCGCCGAGGATCACGCTCGCGGGCTGCACCGCGCCGCGCTCGGCGGCGGCGGGCCGGTTGATCCAGACCGCGCGCGGAATGCGCGGCGCGGGCGCCGCGCCGGTCGCGATGTCGAAGTCGATCTCGATGTCGCCTGCCATGTTCGTCTCCTCGGGGTCCGCCCCCGTGCGAGAACGAGTATCCGCAGGCGCCCGGCCGCGCGGTATCCGCTCCTCGCCCTAGTCCCGCCGGGCGAGGGAACTCCGACGGGCGTGAAATAGTCCCGCGCGCGCCCGGCCGGAGCGGTCGCCGCAGTGCAACTGACTTGCACGGGTGCTACCATCGCCGCAATACCAACAAGACAGACGTAGAGAGGGGCATGTTGAAGATCCTGGTCGTGGATGACCATCCGCTCATCCTCGAGGCGCTGCACCACGTGCTGCGGCAGCTCGACGGCGAAGTGGAGGTCCATGACGCGCGCACGGCCGAGGACGGCCGGCGCCTCGTCGGCGATCACCCCGACGCCGGCCTCCTGCTGCTCGACCTCACCCTGCCCGGCGCCGACGGCTTCAGCCTGCTCGCGGAGCTGCGCGCCGACCAGCCGTCGATCCCGGTCGTGGTGATCTCGGCCTCCGACCGGCGCGAGGACATCCTGCGCGCGATCGACCTCGGCGCGATGGGGTTCATCCCGAAGAGCTCGTCGAACCAGGTGATGCTCCAGGCGCTGCGCCTCGTCCTCTCCGGCGGGGTCTACCTGCCGCCGGTCGCGCTCTCCGCGCGCGAGGAGGCGGCCCCCCCGCGGCCGCACGCCGACGGCACCGCGGCGTCACACACGACGCCGCGCGAGCTCGGGCTGACCGCGCGCCAGGCGCAGGTGCTCGCGCTGATCCTGCAGGGCAAGCCGAACAAGGTCATCTGCCGCGAGCTCGGCCTCGCCGAGGGCACGGTGAAGATCCACGTCGCCGCGATCCTGCGCGCGCTCAACGTCAGCACGCGCACCCAGGCGGTCATCGAGGCGAGCCGCCTCGGGCTGCAGCTCGAGAACGTGATCGCGACCGCGCTCGGCCAGCACCCGCGCCACTGACGCACGCGCGCACGCGGCGAATCGCCGCGAGGTTTCCGCCACCGGAAAGAAAAACCCGGCGGCGCGGTTCGCGCACCGCCGGGTGGAAGACGACCGCTAGGCAGAGAGGAGCGCTGCTACCGTAGGGTCGGGGAGCTACCGGTTCGGTCCCGGCGCGCCGGCCGGGACGGAAAGCTGGAATTCGTGCGTGGATGCCGGCGCCGCATCGGCGATCCCCGCCCACAGGAGCAGCATCACCACGGCGACGAACAGCAGCGTGATGCGCAGCGCCTCGCGGATGCTGTGCTCGTCCTCGGCCCCTGCGGGCCGGGCCGGCTCGAGATCGGTATGGAGGGTGCTCGCCATGGCGGCGTCGTGTCCTCGTCAGATCCGTTCGCGATACGGGCCAAGCATGGGAACAACCGCCCGCGCTGGGAATGCGTCCGACGGTCTAGACCCTTCGATCTATCAGTGGCCTATGGGCCGGCTCCGATGGGCCGGCTCCGATGGGCCGGCTCCGCCTGGACTCCCGCCGGATTGCGCACTGCAGCAGCACGCACCCACGCGGACCCAGTATCCGCTGCCGCAACATACAGGCGACTTACAGCCAAGGTCCCTGGCGGGCCGGCGTCGAGCGACCCCGGGGTGCCTAGTCGGCCTTGATCCCCGCGGCCTTGACGACTGCCGCCCACCGCGCCGACTCGGTGCGCATGCGCGCGGCGAGCTCCGCCGGCGTGCCGCCGACCGGCTCCGCGCCGAGCGCGGCGAGGCGCTCCTTGACGTCGGGAAGCTGCAACGCGCGCGCGGCTTCCTTCTGCACCTTCTCCACGATCTCCGGCGGCGTGCCCGCCGGCGCGACGAGCGCGTACCACGACACCGCCTCGAAGCCGGCGAGCCCCTGCTCCGCGATCGTCGGGAACTCCGGCGCGGCGGCCGAGCGCCGCGGGCTCGCGACGCCAAGCGCGCGGAGCTTCCCGGCGCGCACCTGCGGCAGCGCCGAGGACATCTGGGCGAACATCATCGTCACCTGGCCGCCCATCACGTCGTTCAGCGCCGGCCCGGTGCCCTTGTATGGCACGTGCACGATGTCGATCCCGGTCATCGACTTCAGGAGCTCGCCGGCGAGGTGCGCCTGCGAGCCGCTCCCGGGCGAGGCGAAGTTGAGCGTGCCCGGGCGGGCGCGAGCGAGCGCGACGAGCTCCGGCACGCTCTTCGCCGGCACGTCGGGATGGACCACCAGCACGTTCTCGACCGTCGCCATGAGCGTGACGGGCGCGAAATCGCGGAACGGGTCGTACGGGAGCTTGGCGAAGAGGTGCGGGTTGACGACGAGGTTGCCGGTCGGCGCCACCCCGAGCGTGTAGCCGTCGGCCGGCGCGCGCGCGACGAACTCCATGCCGATGTTGCCGGCGGCGCCGGTCTTCGCCTCGACGATCACCGGCTGACCCCAGGCTTCCTGCAGCTTCTGCGCGACCGTGCGCGCGACGAGGTCGGAGGGGCCGCCGGGCGCGAACGCGTTCACGATGCGCACCGGCTTCGACGGGTACACCTGCGCCGCGAGCGGCGCGGCGAAGAGCGCCGCAGCCAGGACGATCACGCAGCGCTTCATCGCCGGCTCCTTTCCCTCACCAGTCCTCGCCCGCCGCCGCGACGCGCTCGGCGCGCCGGCGCGGCACGTCGTAGTCCTCGGGCCGCATGATCGCGAAGCCGCGCAGCAGGAGCGCGGCGCGCGCCGCGGCGAGCGTCGGCTCCTGCGCGACCGCGAGAAACCCCTCGCGCAGCCGTCCGAGCGTCGCGTCGTCGAGCGGCGCGGTGGCGACGAACGGGGGGATCGGCGCCGGGTCGGTCGTCTCGAGCACGCGCACCCGCGCAGCCAGCGCGGGCTCGTGCTGGCGCAGGAGGTCGTGCACGTAGCTGTCGAGCGGCCCGACGTCGATCTCGCGGGCGACCACCGCGTCGAGCACGCGGCGCGCGGTCACGAGCGGGCCGACGGCCGTGCCGGCCTTCATCCGGCGCACGAGGAGATGATGGCGCAGCGCGACGTAGCCGGACTGCGAGTCCTTGAGCGTGTAGCCGACGCGCTGCGCGACCGCGTCGGCGAGCGTGCCGAACGGCGAGTCGGCACGCACGATGAGGTCGCTGAAGTAGACCGGCCGGCCCTCGTAGCGCGGCCGCGACGGGATCGGCGCGGCGACGAGGCGCGGCTGCGGCGTGCGCAGCGCGAACGGCAGCCCGCACATCTGCACGCAGCCCAGGTCGTCGCGCGCCCACAGCTCGGCGAGCTTCGCCGGCGGATCGTGGTCGACCACCGGCCAGTCGAGCCCGGCGCGCGCGAGCACCCAGCCGACGAGCTCGCGCCACGCGTCCTTCGCCGCCGGCGTCGGCGAGTACATGCGGGCGTTCGCGATCGGGGTCACGCGGGGGTGCCTGCGGGCCGGGTCGCCGCGTGCGTCATGCGTACCGCAACCGGGTGCCGACGCCCTTCTTCTTCGCCTTCTCGAGCAGCGCGGCGCCGAGCGCGATGTCCGAAAGCGAGAGCCCGCGATGCCAGAAGAGGATGGTCTCGTCGTCGCGCTCGCGCCCGGGCTTGCGGCCGGCGACGATCTCGCCCAGCTCGGCGTGCAGGGTCGCCTCCGACAGCCGGCCCGAGTCGACGTGCCGGCGCAATGCGCCGAACGGGCCGGCGCGCGCCTGACCCCAGTCGTCGACGACCATCTTGTCCATGACGTCGGTGAGCGAGTCCTCGACCGCGCTCATCGTCCCGTACGGCACCACGAACGCGCCGCGCGCGATCCACTCGGTCTTCAGCAGCGGCTCGGGGCGGTCGAGGCGCGAGGCCTCGACGACGATGTCCGCGCCGCGGACGCAGGATTCCCAGTCGGTGGTCGCCACGACGCGCTTGCCGAGGTCCCGCGCCAGGCGCGCGGCGAAAGCGTCGCGGCTCTCCGGCCGCCGCGAATGGACGCGGATCTCGGCGAAGCCGAAGAGGCGATCGAGCAGGCGCACGTTCCAGTAGGCGGTGCCGCGCGCGCCGACGTGCCCGAGCACGCGCGCGCGCCTGCGCGCGAGATGCTTCGCCCCGATCGCGGTCACCGCGCCGGTGCGCGCGTCGGTGATCCAGGTCGCGTCGACGACGGCGAGCGGCATGCCGGTGCGGGGATCGAACAGGTTGAGCAGCGCCATCTCGGACGGCAATCCGCGGCGGAAGTTCCCGACGTAGTCGCCGACGATCTTGACGCCGGCGAGGCCGAGCGGCGCGACGTAGCCGCGCAGGACGTTGAAATGACCGTTGAAAGCCGGGTCGGGGACGAGGTGCGTGCGCGGCTCGATGACCGTCTCGCCGCGTCCCTGTGCGGCGAGCTGCGCCTCGATCGCGGCGAGGATCTCGTCGTCGGAGAGCGCGAGCTGCTCGACGTCGGGGCCGTTCAGGTAGTGGATCCAGATCTCGTTCGCCACCGCGCGCTACTATAACGGACATGACGCGCGCGATCTGGAACGGCGCGGTGATCGCCGAGAGCGACGCCTGCGAGACGGTCGAGGGCAACCGCTACTTCCCGCCGGCGGCGGTGAAGAGCGAGCTCCTGCGGCCGAGCGATACCCACACGGTCTGTGGGTGGAAAGGCACCGCGAGCTACTACGACGTGGTCGTCGACGGCCAGGTCAACAAGGACGCGGCGTGGTACTACCCGGAGGTCAAGCCGGCCGCGGCGAACATCAGGGGCTACATCGCGTTCTGGCGCGGCGTGAAGGTCGAGGGCTGAGCGGCAGCTGCGCGGCGATTTCACCGCCGATGTCCGACGTTCTCGAACTTTTCCACCCCGCGGTCCGCGGCTGGTTCCGCTCCGCCTTTCCGGCGCCGACCGCCTCGCAGGTCGAGGCGTGGCCGGCGATCAAGTCCGGGCGGCATGCGCTCGTCGCCGCCCCCACCGGGTCGGGAAAGACGCTCGCCGCCTTCCTCGCCGCGATCGACGCGCTCGTCCGCGAGGGCGTCGAGCGCGGGCTCGCCGACGAGACGCACGTCGTGTACGTCTCGCCGCTCAAGGCCCTCTCGAACGACATCCAGCGCAACCTCGAAGCGCCGCTCGCCGGCATCCGCACCGCGCTCGCGGCGCTCGGCCTCCCCGACGTCGAAGTCCGCACGTTCGTCCGCTCCGGCGACACGCCCCAGGGCGAGCGCGCGAGCATGCGCAAGCGCCCCCCGCACGTCGTCGTCACGACGCCGGAGTCGCTCTACATCCTGCTCACGAGCAGGTCGGGCCGCGCGATGCTCGGGACGACGCGCACGGTGATCGTCGACGAGATCCACGCGCTCGCGCCGAACAAGCGCGGCGCGCACCTCGCGCTCTCGCTCGAGCGGCTCGCGGCGCTCGCCGGGCCCGGGCTCGTGCGCGTCGGGCTCTCGGCGACGCAGAAGCCGATCGACGAGATCGGCCGGTTCCTGACCGGCGGAGCGCCGTGCACCATCGTCGACACCGGGCACGTCAAGCGCCGCGACCTCGCGATCGAGCTGCCGCCGGCGCCGCTCGAGGCGGTGATGTCGGGCGACATGTGGCGCGAGGTTTACGACCGGCTCGCGCAGCTCGCCACCGAGCACCGCACCACGCTCGTCTTCGTCAACACGCGGCGACTCGCCGAGCGCGCGGCGCGGCATCTCTCCGAGCGGCTGGGCGAGACGCTGGTCGCCACCCACCACGGCAGCCTCGCCCGCGAGCTGCGCCTCGCCGCCGAGCAGCGCCTCAAGCGCGGTGAGCTGAAAGTCCTCGTCGCGACCGCGTCGCTCGAGCTGGGGATCGACATCGGCGACGTCGATCTCGTCTGCCAGCTCGGCTCGACGCGCACGATCGCCGCGTTCCTGCAGCGCGTCGGGCGCTCGGGCCACGCGGTCGGCGGCGTGCCGAAGGGGCGGCTCTTCCCGCAGTCGCGCGACGACCTTTGCGACGCCGCCGCGCTGCTCGACGCCGCGCGGCGCGGCGAGCTCGACCGGATCGCCGTCCCGGCGAAGCCGCTCGACGTGCTCGCGCAGCAGGTCGTCGCCGAGGTCGCGCACGACGAATGGCGCGAGGACGAGCTCTACGAGCGCTGCCGCCGTGCCTGGCCTTATCGCGACCTCGAGCGCGACGAGTTCGCCGCGGTCGTCCGGACCCTCGCCGACGGCTATGCCACCCGCCGCGGGCGGCGGAGCGCGCACATCCATCGCGACGCGGTCAACGGGGTGCTCCGCGGGCGGCGGGGCGCGGCGATCGCGGCGGTGACCTCGGGCGGGACGATTCCCGACACCGCCGACTACGCGGTCCTGCTCGAGCCGCAGAGCCAGATCATCGGGTCGGTCAACGAGGACTTCGCGATCGAGAGCCTCGCGGGCGACGTGTTCCAGCTCGGCAACACCTCCTACCGCATCCTGCGGGTCGAACGCGGCACCGTGCGCGTCGAGGACGCGAAGGGCGCGCCGCCCGGCATCCCGTTCTGGTTCGGCGAGGCCCCGGCGCGGAGCGAGGAGCTGTCGCAGTCGGTGTCGCGCCTGCGCGCGGAGATCGAGGCGGCGCCCGATCGCGCCGCGGCGGTGGCGCACCTCGTCGGCGAGGTCGGCCTCGAGACGCCGGCCGGGGAGCAGATCGTCGAGTACTACGCCGCGGCGCGCGCCGCGCTCGGCGCGCTGCCGACCCTCGACACCGTGGTCCTCGAGCGCTTCTTCGACGAGTCGGGCGGGATGCAGCTCGTGGTCCACGCCCCGTTCGGCAGCAGAGTCAACCGCGCCTGGGGGCTCGCGCTCCGCAAGCGCTTCTGCCGCAAGTTCAACTTCGAGCTGCAGGCGGCGGCGACCGAGGATGCGATCGTCCTGTCGCTGTCTACGAGCCACAGCTTCGCGCTGGAGGAAGTCGCGCGCTATCTCAACGCCAGGACCGTCCGGCCGCTGCTCGTGCAGGCGCTGCTCGATGCGCCGATGTTCGCCGCGCGCTGGCGCTGGAACGCCGCCGTCGCGCTCGCGCTCCTGCGCTTCCGCGGCGGGCGCAAGCTCCCGCCGCAGCTCCAGCGCATGGAAGCCGAGGATCTCCTCGCCGCGATCTTCCCCGACCAGGTCGCCTGCGGGGAGAACCTCGCCGCCGGCGACATCGAGATCCCCGACCACCCGCTCGTCGCGCAGACGATCGCCGACTGCCTGCACGAGGCGATGGACGTCGTCGGGCTCGAGCGGGTGCTCGGCCGCCTCGAGCGCGGCGAGATCCGCGTCGTCGCAAGCGAGCTGACCGAGCCCTCGCCGCTCGCCGCCGAGATCCTCTCCGCGCGGCCGTACGCGTTCCTCGACGACGCGCCGCTGGAGGAGCGACGCACGCAGGCGGTGATGGCGCGCCGCTGGCTCGACCCCGAGACGGCCGCCGACCTCGGGAGCCTCGACCCCGAGGCGATCCGGCGCGTGCGCGAGGAGGTGTGGCCGGACGTCCGCAACGCCGACGAGCTCGCCGACGCGCTCGCGACGCTGGGCTTCCTCGCCGGCGACGAGCTCGCGGGGGCGTGGCGCGGCTACGCGGACGAGCTCGCGCAATCGCGGCGCGCGACGCGGCTCGGGTCGGAACTCTGGGTCGCGGCCGAGCGACTGCCCGAGCTCGAAGCCCTGCTCCCGGGAGCGCCGCGCGCGCCGGCGATCGAGACGCCGGCGGAGTACCGCAAGACATGGACGCGCGCGGACGCGCTCGTCGAGGTCGTGCGCGACCGGCTGCAGGCCCTCGGGCCGGTGACCGCACAGGCCCTCGGCGCGCCGCTCGGGCTCGCCGCCGCGGAGATCGAGGCCGCGCTCGCGCGGCTCGAGGCCGAGGGCGCGGTGATGCGCGGCCGGTACACGCCCGAGGCGGCCGCGACCGAATGGTGCGAGCGGCGGCTCCTCGCGCGCATCCACCGCTACACGGTCAACCGCCTGCGCGCCGAGATCGAGCCGGTCGAGGCGCGCGATTTCCTGCGCTTCCTCATGCGCTGGCAGCGCGTCGCCGCGGACGCCCGCGTGGAGGGCGCCGACGCGCTCGCCGCGATCGTCTCGCAGCTCGAGGGCTTCGAGGCCCCGGCGGCGGCGTGGGAGACCGAGATCCTGCCGGCGCGGGTCAACGAGTACGACCCCGCGTGGCTCGACGAGCTGAGCCTCGCCGGCCGCGTCGTATGGACCCGCCTCGCCGCCGCGCGGCCAGGCGGTGACCGCACGCCGGCGCCGGTGCGCACGACGCCGGTCGCCCTGCTCGGGCGCCGCAACCTTGCAGCCTGGACCGCCCTCGCCGCGAGCGCGGACCCAGCCGCGCTCTCCGCGCGCGCGCAAAGCGTCGCCGACTTCATCGGCGCCCATGGCGCCTCGTTCTTCGAGGAGATTGCCGAGGGGATTGGGCTCCTGCGCACGCAAGTCGAGGAAGCGCTCGGCGAGCTGGTCGCGCTCGGGCTGGTCAACTGCGACGGCTTTGCCGGCCTGCGCGCGCTGCTGGTGCCGGTCGACCGCCGGCGCCCGCTCGGCGGCCGTACGCGGCGCCGGCGCACGGCGCTCTTCGGCATCGAGGACGCGGGCCGCTGGGCGCTCGTGCGGCCAAGGACCCGCGCGCGCCGTGCGACCGGCGAGCCCGAGGTCGTCGAGCACGTCGCGCGGACGCTGCTCAAGCGCTACGGCGTCGTCTTCTGGCGGCTCGCCGAGCGGGAGGCGGACTGGCTGCCGCCGTGGCGCGACCTGCTGCGCACCTTGCGCCGCCTCGAGGCGCGCGGCGAGATCCGCGGCGGTCGCTTCGTCGCCGGCGCGTCGGGCGAGCAGTTCGCGCTGCCCGAGGCGGTCGGCGCCTTGCGCGACGTGCGGCGCGCGGAGCGCGACGGAACGCTCGTATCCTTGAGCGGGGCCGACCCGCTCAACCTCGTCGGGGTCCTGACCCCGGGCGCGCGCCTGCCCGCGCTGACCGGGAACCGCGTGCTCTATCGCGACGGCGTGCCGGTCGCGCTCCTCGCCGGCGGCGAGGTGCGCTTCCCCGAGCGGCTCGCGCCGCAGGAGGAGTGGACGCTGCGGAACGCGCTCCTGCGGCGGCAGGTGCCGGCGGTGCTGCAGTTCCTCGGCTGACAACGCGCTCCTGGCTACGCCGAATGGGCCCGGACCCGCGGCGCGGCTTTGAGCCAGGTCGTGCGCCTGGCGACGCGCAGGTCGTAGTCCACCTGCAGCCCGAGCCAGAGCTCCGGCGACACGCCGAAATACTTGCCCAGGCGGAGCGCGGTGTCGGCAGTGATCGAGCGCTTGCCGTTGACGATGTCCCCGATGCGGTTGGGCGGCACGGCGATCTCGCGCGCGAGCGCATTGATGCTCACGGCCATGGGCTTCATGAATTCCTCGTAGAGGATCTCGCCGGGGTGGACGGGTTCGAGCAGCTTGGCGGCCATGTGGTCTCCTACGAGTGGTAATTTAATGCGTTTCCGGTTCACCAGTGACGCGCCTCGCCGACCTCGTCGCCACCTCGCAGCTGGTCGCCGCGACGTCGAGCCGCCTCGCCAAGGTCGGGGCGCTCGCCGAACTGCTGCGCCGCCTCGCGCCCGACGAGGTCGAGATCGCCGTCGCCTACCTCGCGGGCGAGACGCGCCAGGGCAAGCTCGGCCTGGGCTACGCGGCGCTGCGCGACGCCCGCGGCGGCGCCGGGCCGGACGGCGGCGAGCCGCTTGCCCTCGCCGACGTCGATGCCGCGCTCGAGCGCGTGCGCACGACGACCGGCAAGGGCTCGGCCGCCGCCCGCGCGCGCGCGCTCGCGGCGCTCTTCGCGCGCGCGAGCGCGGACGAGCGCGACTTCCTCGCGCGCCTGCTCGTCGGCGAGCTGCGTCAAGGCGCGCTCCAGGGCGTGATGCTCGACGCGATCGCCCGCGCCGCGGCGCTGCCGCCCGCCGAAGTGCGCCGCGCGGCGATGTACGCCGGCGGGCTCGTCCCGGTCGCGAAGGCGGCGCTGACCGGGGGCGCGGCGGCGCTCGCGCAGTTCTCGATCCGCGTGCTCGAGCCGGTGCAGCCGATGCTCGCCTCGCCCGCCGAAGACGTCGCGGCCGCGCTCGCGGCGCTCGGCACCGCCGCGCTCGAATGGAAGCTCGACGGCGCGCGCGTGCAGGTGCATAAGGCGGGAGACGAGGTACGCGTGTTCACGCGCAACCTGAACGATGTCACCGCCGCGGTGCCGGAGATCGTCGCGGCCGTGCGGCCGCTCGCCGCGCACGAGCTCGTGCTCGACGGCGAGACGATCGCGCTCGCCGCGAACGGCGCGCCGCGCCCTTTCCAGGAGACGATGCGCCGCTTCGGGCGCAGGCTCGAGGTCGAGCGGCTGCGCGCGGAGCTGCCGCTGTCGGTGTTCTTTTTCGACGTCTTGCGGCGCGACGGCGCGGATCTCGCCGACCGGCCGGCGAGCGAACGGTTCGCCGCGCTCGCCGACGCCCTGCCGGCGACGATCCTCGTTCCGCGCCTGGTGACTGCCGACGTCGCGGCCGGCGAAGCCTTCCTCGCCGCCGCGCTCGCCGCCGGTCACGAGGGGATAATGGCGAAGGCACTCGCTGCGCCGTACGAAGCCGGCCGCCGCGGCGCGAGCTGGCTCAAGGTGAAGCGCGCGCACACGCTCGACCTCGTGGTGCTCGCCGCCGAGTGGGGCAGCGGCCGGCGCGAAGGCCGGCTCTCCAACCTGCACCTCGGCGCGCGCGATCCGGCGACCGGCGGCTTCGTCATGCTCGGCAAGACGTTCAAGGGCATGACCGACGACACGCTCGCGTGGCAGACCGAGGCGTTCCTCGCGCGCGAGATCGGGCGGGAGGGGCACGTCGTGCACGTGCGGCCGGAGATCGTCGCCGAGATCGCGTTCAACGACCTGCAGGCGAGCCCGCACTATCCGGGCGGGCTCGCGCTCCGGTTCGCGCGGCTGAAGGGCTATCGCCCGGACAAGTCCGCCGCCGAGGCCGATACCATCGAGACCGTGCGCGGGCTGTACGCCGCGCAGGCCCGGCGGGAGGAGAACGCCTGAAGATCCCGGTGCACCTGCTCGTGCTGGACGCGGTCGGCGCGCTCGCCGCCGGCCTCGGGCTGTGGGGCGCGCTCGCCGGCGGCGGCGCGGTGCTGCCGTGGCTCGCGCGCCCCCGCGTCGCGTGGTCGGTCGCGGCGATCGGGGTGCTGCTGGTGCTCTACGCCGGCGTGGAGATCGTGCGGGGCGAGCTCGCGCGGCGGCGGCGGGAGGGCGCGGGGGATGCGTAAGGAGCGCGGCCGGTCAGGGAGCTGGGGGCCAGGGGACTGGGGCACCGGCGCGGAAGGAGGAAGCGCGCCGCGTCGTGGCGGACCGCCGGCCACGTCGGGACACCTCGGGTGAGGCGCCCCACCCCAGCCACCGGCCCGCAGCTTCCTCCCGCGGCCGGCGGCTCGCGTCTAACCGCCGAGGGCGGCGACGACGAGGACCACCGCGCCGACGGCGACGCCCGCCGCGAGCCCGGTGATGGATGCCTTGAGGAAAAGTCCCGAGAAGTCGGCGAGCATCGCCCAGCCGCCCAGGCTGCGCGCCGGAGAATCCGCTTTCGTTTCCATGTTCCCTTCGATTTCCACTGGTTGCGGCCCATTCGGGCCTCGGGAGCGATTACGCGCTGCGGCTGTGACCAGTGCGGGCGCGGGGAAGGGAAGCGTGCCGGAAGATTCTGGCAACAAGAAGGCAATCGGCCCGCCGCGCCAACTTTCCCGCGCGCCGCCCGGGCGGCAAGGAGTCGCGACGCGCACCGCGCGCGCCACCCGGTCGCCGGCGCGCTGCCGGCACGGGCGGCTGCCCGGAGCTAATGGACGGGAAAGGCGGTGAGCTCTTCCGCCCGCGAAATCAGCCGCTTGGCGGTGAGATAGGTCGGCAGCTCGACGAGCGCGCCGTCGAGCTCGATGCGGTCGCGCCCGGCGGCCCGCGCCGCGTCGAAGGCCTCGACCAGCCGCCGCGCCCGCGCCACCTCCCCGGGGTCGGGCGTGAGGACTTCCGTCACGGCGGCGACGTGCTCCGGCGCGACCGCGCTCTTCGCCCGGTAGCCGAGCCGGCGCGAGCGCAGCGTCTCGGCGCGCGCGCCCTCGACGTCGCTGAACGTGTAGGGCGCATCGATCGCGACCACGCCGGCCGCGACGCACTCGACGAGGAACCGGCTGCGCGCGTAGGCGAGCTCGCCCGCCTCGGGCGTCCGCTCGGCGCCGAGGTCGGTCGCCAGGTCCTCGGAGGCGAGCAGGCACGCGGTGACGCGCCTGCTCGCGCGCACGATGCCGGCCATGGCGACGAGGCCACCGGCGGTCTCGATGTTCGGCACGATCTCGGTGCTGCCGGTCGGGATCGCGAGCCGGCGCTCGTGGTCGGTGATCGCGCGGTCGAGCTCGACCACCTGCTCCTGCGCGACGGTCTTCGGCAGCAGCACCGCGTCGGGCCGCGCCTGGATCACCACCGCGAGGTCGTTGCGGCCCTCGGCGGCGAGCGGGTTCACGCGCACCGCGGCGACGATGCCGCGCTTGCGCGCCTTCTCGAGCAGGCCGAGGATCATCTCCCGCCCGCGCGGGCGGAGCGGCGGCGGGGTGAAGTCCTCGAGGTCGGGGACGATCACGTCCGGCCGCGCGTCGAGCGCGGCGGCCTGCGCCGCGGCATCGGCGCCGGCGACGAAGAGCCACGCGCGGCGCAGCGCCGCGGGGCGGCGGTTCGGCGGCGGGCCGTGGCCATGAGCGTTGCCGTGACCATGGCCGTGGCCATGACCGCGGCCGTGGGAGTGAGCGTGCGAATGCGGCATGCGCGCCTCTCGGGTTCAGGTGCAGGGTTCAGGTGCAGGGTTCAGGTGCAGGGTTCAGGTGCAGGGTTCGGGTGCAGGAGCCGGGGGCACCGATGCGGGCGGCGCGATGCCGCCTCGCGACGTGCCGCTATCATATGCCGGTTCGCGCCGCGCAAGATGACAGTCTCCGCGGAATTCGCCGACTACGCGCTCGAGCTGCTCGGCCGCGCAGGGCGCGTCGCCGCGCGCAGGATGTTCGGCGGCTACGGCATCTACTGCGACGGGGTCATGTTCGCGCTGATCGCGGACGACGTGCTCTATCTCAAGGCGGACGACGCCAACCGCGCCGCGCTCGAACGCGCCGGCTCCGCACCATTCACCTACGAAGCGAAGGGCCGCCGCACGATCATGGCGTACTGGCGCGCGCCCGATGCAGCGATGGAGTCGCCGGATCTGATGGCGCCCTGGGCGCGCGCCGCACTCGAAGCGGCGCTGCGCGCGCGCCGGCCGGCGCTCAGGCCGGCGGTCAGGAAGAAGGCGCGCGGCTCACGCGCAGGAAGTAGGCGCTGACGAGCGCCGCGGTCAGCGTCATCCCGACGACCGCGGCCAGCCAGAATCCCCTCGCCGCCATCGGCGCCGCGACGCCGACGCCGCCGATGCCGAGCGCGTACCCGCCGCCAAGGGCGAGGCCCCAGAGCGCGACGCCGTAGATGATCATCGGCACCGCCGCCCGCCGGTAGCCGCGCAGCGCCTGCACCGCCGCCGCCTGGACCGCGTCGAACACGTGGTAGACGGCGACGAACGCGAGGAGACCCGCCGCGATCCGCTCGACGCCGGGATCGTTCGTGTACAGCCCGACGATCGGCCCGGCGGCGAGAAAGATCCCCGCGCCGACCGCGAGGCCGCAGCCGAGGCTCACCGCGATGCCGGCGATCCCGGTCGCGCGCGCGCGGGCCGGTTCCGCGGCGCCGATCGACTGCGCGACGAGCACGCTCGCCGCATTGCCGATCGCGAGCGGCAGCATGAACGCGAGCGCGGTGAGGTTGGCGGCGATCTGGTGGGCGCCGGAGTACTCCGCGCCGAAGCGCGCAATGAAGAGCGCCATGAACGTGAACGCGGTGACGTCGACGAAGAACACCGCGCCGATCGGCAGCCCGAGCGCGAGCAGCGCGCGCTGCGCCGCCGCGCGCGGCCACGACCAGCGGGCGAACACGCCGTAGCGGGCGTATTCGCGCCGGGTCGCACACCACCACCACGCTGCCGCGCAGGTCGCCCAGGCGCTCACCGCGGTGGCGACCGCGCAGCCGGCCGCGCCGAGCTCGGGGAACCCGAGCTGGCCGTGGATCAGCACCCAGTTGAGCGGCACCTTCAGCGCGAGCCCGAAGAGATTGAGCGCCATGACCACGCGCGGCCGCGACACCGCAGTCGAGAACCCCTGGAACACGCGCGAGAGGAGCGTCGCGGGCACCGCCCAGGCGATCGCGTCGAGGTACGCCCGGGTCTTCGCCTCGACCTCGGGCGTGAGCTCGCTCAGGGCGAGGAGCGGGCCCGGATGGGTCACGAGCACGATCGAGATCGCGGCGAGGCCGAGCGCGAGCCACGCGCTCTGCCGCACCTCCTCGCCGATCTCGGCGTAGCGCCCCGCGCCGTGGAGCTGCGCGACGGCGGGCGTCAGGGCGAACAGGATCCCCATCAAGGTCACGAAGAGCGTGACGTAGACGCTCGAGCCGATGCCGACCGCGGCGAGGTCGACGGTGCCGTAGCGCCCCGCCATCACCGTGTCGATCACGCCGTTCGCCATGATCGCGATCTGCGCGATGTAGACCGGCCAGGCGAGGCGGAGGATGTCGCGGACGAGCGGGCGGGTCACGTGGCGGGAGGGCGCGAGGGCCGCGATTCTAGACCGGGAACTGACCGAACCTCCCGACCCGCGATCAGGTCGACGATCGGGTCGACACGAGGGACAGCAGGGACGGCGGGGACGGCGGAGGTCGGACGGCGGGACGCCAGGAGCGCCGAGCGTGCCCGGCGCTCAGGATGAAGTCGAGAGCAGCCCGGCCTCGCGCGCGGCGCGGCGCACCCGCCGTGCGTGCTTGCGGAGATCGCGCATGCGACGGCGGCGCTTCTTCCGCCAGAGCGACACCGTCTTGAGCGGCCGCAGGACCCACGAGACGAAGCCGACCACGAATCCGAGCACGAGCCAGCCGCCGTAGTGGTCGAGGAAGCCCGCGAGCGCGCCGCGCGGGTCCGCCTCGCCCGGCACCGCGGCGGAGGCCGCCGCATCGCCCACCGACGCGCCGGCGTGGCCGTTCCGCACCATGCGGGCGAGCTGCTGGTCCTTCATGGCGAGGAGCACCCGGACGTCGTCCAGGCTCTTCTCGAGCAGGCCGATCCGCTCCTTCGACTCGGCGAACGCGCGCTGGAGCGAGGCGAGATCGTCCTCGCGCGCGTTCGCGGCGGCGCCGGCCTTCGGCGCCTCCGCGCGGGCGACGCGCAGCCGGTCGCGCTCCGGCGCCGCCGCGGGCGATTGGGCGCGCGGCGCGGGCGCCTCGGCGCGCGGCGCGGCTTGCGGCGCGCTCTGCGCGAGCACGAACTGCCGCGCTTCTTCCGGGTCGATCGCGAGCACCGCCTCCGCTCCCGGCAGCGCGAGCGTCGCGCCGGCGCGCAGGCGGTTGACGCTGCCGGCTTCGAACGCCTGCTCGTTCGCACGGTAGATCGCGACCAGCGCCTGGTCGATGGTCGCGCCCGCGTACCGCCGGCCCTGGGCGATGGTGGCGAGCGTATCGCCCGGTTTCACCAGGTAGCCGTCGGGGTGCGGCGACGGTTGCGATGCGGGCGCGGGCGGCGCGGCGCGCCCGGCCGGCGCTTCCTCCTCCGGCGTCCACGGCGAGGCCACCGCGCGCGCGCCGCGGCGCGGCTCCTCGAGCAGGAACGGATACTCGCGCACCGCGCGACCGGCGGCCGATTGCAGCTCGACGAGGAGCTGCACGAACGGCTCCTCGAACGGCTCGCCGGAGCGCAGCGCAACGACGTACCGGTTGCCCGGGCGCCGCTCCACCGCGACGCGAACCCGGTCGAGCGCGGGCGAGGGCTCGAGGTTCGCGCGCCAGAAGACCTCCGGCGGCGGGATGCGCGCGGCGAGCGTGGCCGCCTCGCCCGGCGCGAGCGCGCGGATCTCGATCTCCGCCCGCAACGGCTCGCCCACGCCGGACTGGAGGGTCAGCCGGCCGAGCTCCGCCGCCGCGGCCGGGCCGGGCGCGAGGCCGGGCAGCGCGGGGCCGAGCAGGGCGGGAACGAGGGCGCCGACGGCGGCGAGGTGGCGGGTTGCCATGGGAGTATGCCGTTGGAATATCGATTATCGCAGACCGCGGGTGCGGGCGGCCCGGTTGGAGGGCCGTTTTTTTGCATCGTGTCGAAGATCGGACGCCGGCTCCTCGTCGTCACCGCCGCCCGACAGGGCACCGGCCCGCCACCGACGGCCGGGCGGGCCTCCAGTATCATCGCGGCGACTTTTTCGACCGCTCCGCCCGGATGCCCAAGCGCTTCGCCGCCCGCCACGACCTCGGCCTCACGCCGGCCGAGTTCCGCGCGCTCGCGCGTCTCGACCGGCCGGAGAAGATCCAGGCGTTCGTGGACGCGATCCCGGCGAACTACGAGCCCGACGGCGACACCGTGCTCTCGGTGCGGGAGGTGCTGCGCCAGCGGCGCGCGCACTGCATCGAGGGCGCGATGCTGGCGGCGGCGGCGCTGTGGATCCGCGGGGAGCGGCCGCTCCTCCTCGACTTCGAGGCGGTGCGCGACTCCGATCACGTGGTCGCGGTGTTCCGGCGCCACGGCCGCTGGGGCGCGATCTCGAAGACGAACCACGTAACGCTGCGCTGGCGCGACCCGGTCTATCGCAGCTTGCGCGAGCTCGCGATGAGCTACTTCCACGAGTACGCGAACCGCCGCGGCGAGAAGACCCTGCGCACCTACTCGCGCACCGTCGACCTCCGCGGCGTCGACCCGAAGCTGTGGGTCACCAACGGCGAGAACTGCTGGGAGGTGGTCGAGCGGCTGCAGGCGACGCGGCACTACCGCCTGCTCGCCAGGCGCGCCGAGGGGGACTTGCGGACCCGCGACCGGCTCGAGCGCCGCGCGAACGCGCTGCGCGATCATCGGCCGCCGGCGCGAGTGCGCCGCCGGTGGGCGGCAAGGCGGGCGGCGGCGAAGCGGGCGGCGGCGAAGCGGGCGGCCGCGCGCGCGCGGCGGCGCGCGCGCTGAGCGGGTGCGGAAGCCGTGGCCGACGCGGGACTCCCGAGCAAGGGCCGCATCGAGGCGCTCACCGACGGCATCTTCGCGGTGGCGATGACGCTCCTCGTGCTCGACCTCAAGCTCCCCGAGCCGATGGCCGGGCTCGACGACGCGGGCCTGCGCCGGGTGCTCATCGCCCTGCTGCCGAAGTTCGAGATCTACATCATCAGCTATCTCGTCCTCGGCGTCTTCTGGCTCGGCCACCACCGGCTGATGACCCAGATGCGCGGTGTCGACCACCTCTTCCTGTGGCGCAACCTGGTCTTCGTGCTGCTCATCACCCTGGTGCCGTTCTCCACCTCGATCATGGGCGAGCATCGCGAGCTCTACGACGCGCCGCTCCTCTACGGCGCCAACCTCGCGCTGGTCCTCGCCACGCAGTGCCTGATGTGGCAGCGCGCGGTGTTCCACCTGATGGACCTCCCGCGGGCCGACGCGGCGGCGCGCTGGCGGGCGGTGAGGAACCGCTACCTCCTCGCGCTGGGGGTAGTCGGTGCGGCGCTCCTGGCGGCGGCGCTCGGCTGGCGGTTCGCGGCCTACCTGTACCTGCTGCTCTTCGCCGTCGGCACGCTGCGGCCGAAGCCCATCGTCCCGCAGTGACCGCGCGCCGGCGGGCGCCCGGCGGAATCCGCGGGAACGTCGACGGCGCCGGCGGAAACTTCGCGCGGGATGCGGCATCGTCGGCCCGATTTAACAATTTTTTGCAATCTTCCACCCCCCGGGTCGATATGCTGGCAGCATAAGAACGAGCGGTTCGAAAAAGCGAGGAAACAGGGATTGTTCGCCGAGCAGGAACGCAAAGCGTTCGACTTGGGCCGCCGGATGGCGGAAGCCGGATTCTCCCTTCAGGACAACCCCTTCGCGCAGGTTCACCCGCGCTTCGCCGCGCAGTGGTCGCACGGCTACTTCGCCGCCCACACGCTCCGCGGCATCACCTCGGCGCTCGCCGCGCTCGAGCCCAGCCCGACGGCCTGAAGCGGCCCGCCCGCGACTAGCGCGGCCGGTCGCCCGCCAGCGTGATGCGGTGCATCACACGCCGGAACCCGTGGTAGTCGTTGATCGGGTTGTGCTGGGCGCAGCGGTTGTCCCACAGCGCGAGCGACCCGACCTCCCAGCGGAAGCGGCAGGTGAACTCCGGCCGCACCTGGTGGCGGAAAAGGAACTCGAGCAGGGGCGTGCTCTCCTCCTCGGTCATGTCCCGGAACCGCGCCGTGTGGCCGACGTTCACGTAGAGCGCCTTGCGGCCCGTTTCGGGGTGAGTGCGCACTGCGGGATGCTCCGCGAGGTACTCGCGGGCTTCGGTTCGGCCTTCGGTCCGGACGCGGTCCTCGCGCGTGCGGGTGGCGTCGGCCTTGGTCGAGACGTTCACCGCGACGAGCCCGTCGAGGAGGCGCCGCATCCCCGCCGAGAGCGCCTCGTAGGCGAGGTACTGGTTCGCGAACTCGGTGTCGCCGCCGCGCGGCGGAACCTCGCGCGCGAGCAGCATCGAGCCCATCGGCGGGCGCTCGAGGTAGGCGGTGTCGGAGTGCCAGATGCCGCCGAAGTTCTGCCGCTCGTGCTCGAGCTTCTTCACCTCGATGACCTCGGGGAAGCCGTCGATCCCTTTGACGAGCGGATACTCGATCGGCTCGCCCATCCGCCGGGCGAACGCCATGAATGCCGCAGGCTCGAGGCGCTGGTCGCGAAAGAAGATCACCAGGTGGTCGAGAAACGCGCGCCGGATCTCGGCGACGGTCGCGTCGGGCAGCGCCTGCGCGAGGTCGACGCCGCGGAGTTCGGCGCCGAGCGCGCCGGCGATCGGTCGCACCTCGATCGTGCGATGGGCACTCATGCCCCGGCGAGTATAGCCCCGGGTCTCCGGATCGCCGCCGCGCCGGCCGCTCGCGCTTCGGTCGCAGCCGCTTCCGGCCGCTACCGCTCCGGTGGCGCCGCCCCGGTCTGCGTCGGCGCGGGCGCGGTCCACCCGCCGCCGAGCGCGCGAAAGAGATCGGCGGTCGCCGCTCGCTGCTGCCGCAAGGCCTCGGCCCGGTTGAGCTCGGCCTGGAGGAGCTGCCGCTCGGCGTCGATCGCGGCGAGCTGGCTCTCGAGCCCGGCCTCGTAGCGCGCGACTGCGAGCTTGAGCGCCTCGCGCAGCGCGACGGACCGCGCGCCCTCCGCCGCGTAGACCTCGCGCGTGCGCGCCTGCGCGGTCAGCGCGTCGCGCACCTCGCGGAACGCGTTCTGGATCGTCTTCTGGTACTGCGCGATCACCTGCCGCTGGCGCGCCTCGGCCGCCTCGTTCTCGGCGCGGATCCGCCCGCCCTGGAAGATCGGCTGGGCGAGCGAGCCGCCGATCGACCAGATGCCGGCCGGCCCGGTGAAGAGGTCGGAGAGCGACGCCGCCTCGGTGCCGAGGAGCCCGATGAGCGAGATGCGCGGAAAGTACGCCGCCCGCGCCACCCCGATGCGGGCGTTCGCGGCGATGAGCTGCTGCTCGGCCTGGTACAGGTCGGGCCGGCGGAGCAGGAGCTCGGAGGGCAGCCCGGCGGGTGCGACGAGCGGCGGCGGGCGCACGTCGTCCGCGGCGCGGGCGACGGTGGTCTCCTGGATGATCGCGCGCGGGCTGCGGCCGAGCAGCACGGTAAGCGCCGCCTCCTCCGCGTCGCGCTCGCGCTGGAGCGCCGGGAGCAGCGCCCGCGCGCCCTCGAGCTCGGCCTCGATCTGGCGCACGTCGAGCTCGGCGACGAGGCCCGCGTCGGCGCGCTTGCGCTGCAGCTCGAACGCGCGCGCGCGCAGGTCGAGCGCGCGCTCGGTCGCGGAGACCCGCTCGTCGAGCGAGCGCAGCGCGTAGTAGGACTGCACGACCTCGGTCGCGAGCGTGATCCGCACGGTGTCGCCGGCGGCCTCGGTCGCGAGCAGGTCGGCACGCGCCGCCGCCGTCGCGTTGCGAAGGCGCCCCCACAGGTCGATCTCGTACGCCACGTCGAGCGTCGCGCGGTAGTTCGTCCGGTACACCGGGATGCCGGAGAAGAAAGTAGCCGTCCTGCTCGACGCGCGGCTGCGGTTCGCCCCCAGGTTGCCGTCGATCGAGGGCCAGAGCTGCGACTCCACCACCCCGACGAGGGCGCGCGCCTCGTCGACCCGCGCGACGGCGAGGGCGACGTCCTGGTTGTTGGCGAGCGCCTCGTCGACGAGCCGCGCGAGCGTCGGGTCGCCGAAGACGGTCCACCACCGGTCGGCCGGGGCCGGGACGGCCGCCGCCGGCGCCGGCGCGCCGCGCCAGGCCTCCGGCAGCTCGTTCGCCGGCCGCTCGTACTTCGGCGCGAACGAGCAGGCGGCGAGCAGCGCCGCGAGGAGAACGATGGGCCTACGCATGACCGCCTCCCTTCGGCGCGACCGGATGGTGCTGCGGCGTGTGCGCCGTGCGCAGCGCCGCCTCCCGTGCGTGCTGCGCCTCGCGCAGGATGTCCGCGCTCGAACGCGGCTCGCGGAAGCGCCGGTCGGTGATCAGCTTGAAGAAGAGCGGCACGAAGAAGATCGCGAGGAAGGTCGCCGCGATCATGCCGCCGACGACGCCGGTGCCGACCGCGTGCCGCGCGCCCGCCCCCGCGCCGGTCGAGAGCGCGAGCGGCAGCACGCCGAAGATGAACGCGAGCGAGGTCATCAGGATCGGCCGGAAGCGCAGCCGCGCCGCCTCGACCGCCGCCGCGGCGGCGGAGAGCCCCTCGTGGTGCTTCATCGACGCGTACTCGACGATCAGGATCGCGTTCTTCGCCGCGAGGCCGAGCAGGGTGACGAGGCCGATCTGGAAGTAGACGTCGTTCGTGAGACCGCGCAGCCACACCGCGGCGAGCGCGCCGAACGTGCCGAACGGCATCGCGAGCAGCACCGAGAACGGCAGCGACCACTTCTCGTACTGCGCGGCGAGGATCAGGAACGCCATCAGGGCCGCGAGCCCGAGCGCGAGCACCGACGTGCCCCCGGCCTTCTTCTCCTGGTAGGACGCGCCGCTCCAGTCGAGCGAGAAGTCGCCCGGCAGCACCTCTTTCGCGACCTTCTCGACCTCGGCGATCGCCTGGCCGGAGCTCGTGCCGGGCGCGCCTGCGCCGAGGATCTTCACCGCCGGCAGGTTGTTGAACCGGTCGAGCGTCTCGGGCCCCGACGAGTAGCGGACGTCGGCGAGCGCGGCGAGCGGCACCATCGCGCCGGTCGCGCCGCGCATCCAGACCTCGCCGATGTCGTCCGGGGACTTGCGGAAGCGCGGCTCGGCCGACATCAGCACCTGCCAGGTCCGGCCGTAGCGGTTGAAGTCGTTGACGTAGTAGGTGCCGAGGGTCGCGGCGACCGTGCCGTACAGCTCGTCGAGCGGGACGCCGGCCGCCTTCGCCCGCTCGCGGTCCACGTCCACGTAGAGCTGCGGCGTGTTCGGCCGCCACAGCGTGTTGATCTGCGCGAACGCCGGGTCCTTCTGCGCGCGGCCGATGAACTGCTGGCTCACCTCGCCGAGGCGCCGCGGGCCGCCCTCGCCGCGGTTCTGGAGGTAGAACTCGAACCCGCCGGCATTGCCGAGACCGAAGATCGGCGGCGGGGCGAAGGCGAGCACGAGCGCCTCCTTGATGTGCGCGGTCTTGCCCCAGAGCTCGCCGACCAGCGCCTGGACCGGGACCGGCCGCTCGTCCCAGTGCTTCTGGGTGACGAAGATGGTGGCCGCGCTGTTGCGGAAGGCGCCGCCGAGGAAGTCGAAGCCGGTGAACGCCACCGCGTCCTCGTTGTACGGGTTCGACTTGATGATCTTCAGCACCTCGGTCACGACCCGGTCGGTGCGCTCGAGCGTGGCGCCGTCGGGCAGGATGACCGCGGCGATGTAGTAGCCCTGATCCTCGTCCGGCACGAGCGAGCCCGGCGTGATCCGCCAGAGCCCGGCGGTAATCGCGACCATGCCGAGGAAGAGCGCGATCCCGACGCCCGCCCGCCGGATCATCCAGGTGACGCCGCGGGCGTAGCGGCCGGTCACGCGGCCGAACCACTCGTTGAACCAGCGGAAGAACGGGTTCGGCGCCAACGCACCGCGCTGCAGGATGAGCACGCACAGCGCCGGGGTCAGCGTGAGCGCGACCAGCCCGGAGATCACCACCGCGATCGAGATCGTGACCGCGAACTGCCGGTACAGCTCGCCGGTGAGGCCGCCGAGGAACGCGATCGGGACGAACACCGCGCACAGCACGAGCACGATCGCGATCACCGGCCCGGTCACTTCCTGCATCGCCTTGATCGCCGACTCGCGCGCCGAGAGGTGCATCTCGTGCATGATCCGCTCGACGTTCTCGAGCACGACGATCGCGTCGTCGACGACGATCCCGATCGCGAGCACCATGCCGAACAGCGTCAGGGTGTTGATCGAGTAGCCGAGCGCGAGCAGCCCGGCGAAGGTGCCGATCAGCGACACCGGCACCGCGAGCATCGGGATCAGCGTCGCGCGGAAGCTCTGCAGGAAGACGTACACCACCAGCAGCACGAGCAGCATCGCCTCGGCGAGGGTGAATACCACCTCGCGGATCGACACCTTGACGAAGCGCGTGGTGTCGTACACGACCGAGTGCGTGAGGCCGGCGGGAAACCGCGTCGCGAGGTCGGCGACCGCCGCGTTCACGTTCGCCGCGACCTCGAGCGCGTTCGCCCCCGGCTGCAGGAAGATGCCGACGAGCGTCGCCTCGCGCCCGTTCACGCGGCCGATGAACTCGTAGTCCTTCGAGCCGAGCTCGACCCGCGCGACGTCCTTCAGCCGCAGGTTCGCGCCATCGGGGTTCGCCCGCACGACGATGTTCTCGAACTCGGCGACCTCGGCGAGCCGCCCCTTGGTGGTGATCGTGTAGACGAGCTCCTGCGGCCCGCCGGTCGGCGACTGGCCGATCTTGCCGGCGGCGAACTGCGCGTTCTGCTCGGTGATCGCCTGCGCGACCTCGGCGGTGGTGAGCTTGAGCTGCGACAGGCGGTCGGGCTTCAGCCAGATCCGCATCGCGTAGTCCTTCGCGCCGAAGATCTGCACGTTGGTCGTGCCCGGGATGCGCTTGATCCGGTCGAGCACGTTCAGGGTCACGTAGTTCGAGATGAAGAGGTCGTCGTAGCGGCCGTCGGGCGAGAGGAAGGCGATGACCTGGAGGAAGGCCGACGAGCCCTTCTCGACCGTGACCCCCTGCCGGCGCACTTCCAGCGGCAGCCGGGCCTCGGCCTGCTTCACCCGGTTGTTGACGTTCAGCGCCGCCTTGTCGACGTCGGCGCCGATGTTGAACGTCACCTGGATCTCGACCGCGCCGTTCGAGGCCGAGGTCGAGCTCATGTAGAGCATGTCCTCGACGCCGTTGATCGCGTTCTCGAGCGGCGCGGCGACGGTCTGCTCGAGCGTCGTCGCCGAGGCGCCGGGATAGATCGCGCGGACGGTCACCACCGGCGGCGAGATCTCCGGGTACTGGCCGACCGGAAGGACGCGCATCGCCGCGAGGCCGGCGATGACGATGAAGATCGAGAGCACGGCCGCGAAAATCGGCCGGTCGATGAAGAAGCGGGAGAACATGATCGGCCTCTACTTCTTCGCGTCGCTTCTTGCGTCGCCCTTGGCGTCGCTCTTGGCGTCGCCCTTCGCGCCGGTCTGCCCGGCACCCGGCGCCCCTGCCGGCGGCTTCGCTGCTCCGCTCTGCCCCGCCCCGGCGATGCGCACCGGCGCGCCCGGCCCGATCTTCATCACTCCGTCGACGATCACCTTGTCGCCCGGCGCGAGGCCCGAGTCGATGACCCACGACTCGCCCACCCACTCGCCGACCTGGACCGGACGCGACTCGGCCTTCCCCTCCGCGTTCACGACGTAGACGAACTTGCCCTTCGGACCCTCCAGCACTGCGCGCTGCGGCACGGTGATCGCGTCCGGGCGCACGGCGCCGGCGAGCCGCGCCCGCACGAACTGCCCCGGCTTGAGCCCGCCGGCGGGATTCGGCAGCTCGGCGCGGGTCTCCACCGTCCCGGTGCTGGCATTCACCCGCACGTCGGCGAAGTCCACCTTGCCGGGCCTGCCGTAGACGCTGCCGTCGGCGAGCGCGACCGTCACGTCGAACCGCCCGTCGGCGGGGAGCTGGAGGCGCTTCGCGTCGACGTCGCGGCGGATGCGCAGGAGCTCGCTTTCCGGGATGCCGAAGATGACGTAGATCGGGTCGGTCTGGGTCACCGTCGTGAGCAGCACGTCCGGCCCCGAGACGAGCGTGCCCTCCGAGCGGAGCGAGCGGCTCGAGACGCCGTTGATCGGCGCCTCGACGCGCGTCCAGTCGAGATTCAGCCGCGCCTCGGCGACCTTTGCCCGCGCGCCCTTCACCTCGGCGGCGGCGATCTGCGCGGCGGAAGCCGCATCGTCGAACTCCTTGCGGCTCACCGCCTTGATGTCGATCACCGCTTTCATCCGCTCGGCGTCGCGCGCCGCCTGCGCCTGGCGCGCTTCGGCGGTCGCGAGGTCGGCCTCGGCGCGCGCGTACGCGACCTGGAACGGCGCGGGATCGATCTGGAAGAGCGACTGGCCGCGCTTCACCGGCTCGCCCTCGCGGTAGTTGCGCTTGAGCAGGATGCCGGTGACGCGCGCGCGCACCTCGACCTCGCGGTAGCCGGCGGTCTGCCCGGTGTACTCGTAAGCGACCGGGAGCCGCTTCGCCTCGACCTCGACCACCGCCACCTCGGGCGGCGGCATCTGGCCGGGCGGCTGGCTGCCGGCCGGGCCGCACGCGGCGAGGACGGCGGCGAGGAGCGGCGGGACGATGCGCCGCGCGAACCGGCGCAGCGCGGGGCTGGAGCGCGTCATCGTGGGAACCTCGATCTCTTGCGAGCCGGCAGTTTACATACATGGGTGAATGTATGTAAAGTCCGGGGTGCAGGAAGTTGCGTGAACGCGACGCGCGCCGGCACTGGTTCGGTGCGCAAGCCATTACACGTCGCGGGGAGATGGCGGAGGCCGATGGCAAGACGCACCAAAGCCGAAGCATTGGTGACGCGTAACCGCATTCTCGATGCGGCGGAAAGGGTATTCAGCCGCCGCGGCGCCACGCGCCCGTCGCTCGACGACATCGCCGCCGCCGCCGGCGTGACGCGCGGAGCGATCTACTGGCACTTCCGCAACAAGGCCGACCTCTTCGGCGCGATGCTCGCGCGCGTCACCCTGCCGATGGAGGAGATGGTCGAGCGCTCGGGCGCGGACGTCGAGGCGGACCCGCTCGGCTACATCCGCCGCTGCATGGTGACGGTGCTGCGCAAGACCACCGACGACGCGCAGGCGCGACGGGTGTTCGAGATCGTCTGCCACAAGTGCGAGTATGTGGACGAGATGGCGGGCGTCCGCGACCGCTACGTCGAGATGCGCGCCGACTGCCTCGGCGAGATCGAGCGCGGCATCCGCAATGCGGTCCGGCGGGGCCTGCTGCCCGCTGGAACGAACGCCCGCAGCGCCGCGGTCGGGCTGCACGCGCTGGTCGACGGGCTGATCAGCAACTGGCTGCTCGACCCGAAATACTTCCCGCTCGCGCGGGAGGCCGAAGCGATGGTCGACCGGTACCTCGCCGGGCTCGCCGCTAGCGGAACTCGCGCAGCTCGCGCACGACCCAGATCGGCGTCGCCGCGATCGCAAGCGCGGTGAGCGCGAACGCGAACACGGCGACGTAGCCGCCGGTCGCATCGTGCAGCAGGCCGCCCGTCACCGAGCCGATCGCCGCGCCGACCGCGTTCATCGAGTAGATCGTGCCGTAGATGGTCGCGACCCGGGGCCCGGCGAACTTGGTGGTGCAGATCGCCGAGATGATCGGCCCGCGCGCGCCCTGGCACGCGCCGAACACGACCACGTACGCGACGAGCAGCCACGCCGCCGGGTAGAACGCGAGCGCGAGCATCGCGCTCATGCCGAGCGCGCTGCCGAGATAGCTCACGGTCACGGTCGGCCGGTAGCCGAACCGCGCCGCGATGAACCCGATCCCGGCGAGCGTGGCGATCGAGAGCATGCCGGTGACGCCGAACGCGGTCGCCGCGACCACCGGCTCGAACCCGGCGTCGATCAGGAAGATGACCGCCTGCGGCGTGACGCTGAACATCCCGACCGCGGTGAAGAAGAACATCGCGGCGAGGCCCCAGTAGGTCGGTGTGCGGGCGGCGGCGGCGAGCGTCCAGCCCTCGCCCTGCGCCCGCTCGCGCGCGCGGCGGCGGATCTCGGGATGCCCCGCCGCGAACGCGCGCCACGGCAGTCCGATGAACATCAGCGGGACGAGCACGAGCAGGACGAGCCCGAGCGCGCGGTAGGTGGCGCGCCAGTCGAACTGCGAGATCAGCACCTGCGCGACCGGCACGAAGAGGAGCGTGCCGAGCCCGGCCGCGGCGAACGCGATGCCGATCGCCGCGGAGAGCCGCGCCTGGTACCAGCGCATCAGCAGCCCGGAGGCGGGCACCATCCCCACCAGCGCCACCCCGACGCCCACCAGCACGCCGACGTACAGGTAGTACTCCCAGAGCGAGGTGAGCACGCTCGCGAGGAGGTACGCCGCCGCGATCGACGCGAGCCCGGCCGCGTACACCGCGCGCGGGCCCACGCGGTCGAACAGCGTGCCGACGAACGGCGCGAGGAAGCCGCCCACCAGCAGGTAGAGCGAGTAGACGCCGGTCAGCTGCGAGCGCGACCAGCCGAACTCGCGCTCGAGCGGTGCGAGGAACACCGCGTAGGTCTCGCCGCTGCCGCGGCCGACCAGGTTGAACGCGAACGCGGCGGCGAGGACGCCCAGAGCCGCGCCGTGCCATTCCGAGCGGGCGGGTCTCTGGTCGGCGCCGGTCATGCGGCCAAGGTTAGCGCGGCTTGATCTTGAACAGGATCACCGTCGCGACCACCACGATCGCACCGAGGATCTGCAGCGCGGTGAGCGACTCGCCGAGCACCGCCCAGGCGATCGCCGCCACCACGACCGGCTCGAGGTTGAGCACCACGGAGGTCTGCACCGCGCCGAGCCGCGGCAGGAGGAGGAAGAGCCCGATGATCCCGGCAGCGTAGCCGAGCGCGAGCCCGGCGAGCCCGAACCAGCCGGCGCCGCTCGCCGGCCAGTGGAAAGCCTGCGTTGCAGCCGACGCGGCGACGAAGATCGCCGCGGTGGTCGCGAGCATGTAGAACGTGCGCCGCGGCGCGCTCATGCCCGGCGCAAGATGCGGCGTCAAGACCACCGCGCCGGCGAAGGAAAGCGCCGCTCCGAGTGCCGCCAGCACGCCCCAGGGGCTGACCGGCTGCGGCTCCACGCCGAGCACCAGGGCGAGCCCCACGAACGCTACGACGAGCGCGACTGCGAGCCGCGCCGTGAACCGCTCGTCGCCGAGCAGGCTCGCCGCCGCGGCGGTGACGAACGGGTAGACGTAGAAGACGAGGATCGCCAGCGTGACCGGGATCAGCGCGACGGCGATCTGGATGCAGACCGTCTGCGCGGCGATCAGCATCCCGAGCACGATCGTCGGCCCGAACGCGCGCGGCAGCGGCAGCACCGCCTCGCGCCGCAGCCGCAGCAGCGCGTAGAGCAGCAGCACGGCGCAGCCGGAGCGCACGGTCGCCGCCGTCACCACGTTCACGCCGTTCGCAAACGCGAGCCGCGCCGCCACGTGTCCGGCGCCGAGGGAGACCGCGACGCCGAACAGCGCAAGAACGAGCAGCCAGACGTGAGAGCGTGTGGGCACGGGCGGCGCGCGGGAGCGCGCGGATTATGCCTCCTCGCCCCGGAAAGCCGGCCGCTGGCACCGCGCGCCCGACGGGCGGACAATGGCCGCGCCATGCGCCTCGCTCCCGCGCTTGCCGCCGCACTGCTCGCCGTCGTCGCGGCCGGCGCCGCCGCCGACGAAGGGCGGGAACGCCTCGTCGCCGAGGTCGCGACCGCCGCGAACCGCTTCCTCGCCGCGCTGCCGGACGACCGGCGGCTCGGCGCGCGCGCCGCCTTCCAGAGCCGCGACCGCACCACCTGGCGCTACACGCCCGGCAGCCGGCCGGGGATGCCGCTGCAGGAGATGAGCCCGGCGCAGCGGGAGGCGGCGCACGCGGTGCTGCGGAGCTTCCTCTCCGGCGAGGGCTACCTCAAGGTGCAGTCGATCATCGCGCTCGAAGCCGTGCTGCGCGAGATCGAGCGCTGGGACGAGCGCGACCCGGAGCGCTACTGGTTCCTCGTGTTCGGGGAGCCGGGGACGGAGTCGCCGTGGGGCGTGCGGGTCGAAGGTCACCACGTCTCGCTCCACCTCGCAGTGATCAAGGGACGCTTCGTGTCGTCGACGCCGACCTTCCTTGGCGCGAATCCGGCGGAGGTTCGCGGCGGACCGAAGAAAGGACGCCGCGCGCTCGCCGCCGAGGAGGACCTCGCGCGCGCCCTGCTCGAGTCGCTCGGCCCCGAGGAGCGGCGCGAAGCGATCGTCGACGAGGCGCCCTACGGCGACATCGTCAGCCGCAACCGCGCGCAAGCCGAGCCGCTGGCGAACCGCGGCGTCGCGTTCGCGCGGCTCGCCCCGGGGCAGCAGAAGCAGCTCCTCGCGCTCATCGAGGTGTACGCGAACACCATGAAGCCGAAGCTCGCCGAGGAGCGCCTCGCGCGGATCCGCGCCGCGGGGCTCGACGGCATCCGCTTCGCCTGGGCCGGCCCGACCGCGCGCGGGAAGCCGCACTACTACCGCGTGCACGGACCGACCTTTCTGATCGAGTTCGACAACTCGGGCGGCAATCACGTCCATTCGGTGTGGCGCGACTTCGCAGGCGACTTCGGCCGCGACCTCCTCCGGGAGCACTACGGCGCCACCGCGCACGTCGGCGGGCGGCACGTGCCACGGCCGCGATCGCCATGATCGCGATCCGCGAGATCGACCACGTCGTCCTCCGCGTGACGGACCTCGAGCGGATGATCGACTTCTACGGCCGCGTCCTCGGCTGCGCGGTGGAGCTGCGCCGCGACGACCTCGGGCTCGTGCACCTGCGCGCGGGCCGCTCGCAGATCGACCTCGTGCCGGTCGACGGCCCGCTCGGGCGGCCCGGCGGCGCGGCGCCCGGCGCGGAAGGCCGGAACATGGACCACGTCTGCCTGCGGGTCGAGCCGTACGACGAAGCCGCGATCGTCTCGCACCTCGGCGCGCACGGCGTGCGGATCGGCGAGATCGCGGAGCGGCTCGGCGCGGAGGGGCGCGGGCCGTCGATCTACTGCTACGACCCCGAAGGCAACATGGTGGAGCTGAAGGGACCGCCCGCGCCGTAGCGGGGGGACGAGCGCGCCGGATCAACCGGCGAGCAGCGGTCCCTTCGGGAAGTAGTGCGCGTACGCCGCGGCCTGGCTCACCTGCACGTTGTTGTGCCAGTACATCACGCGCCGCGCCCACGCCTTCTGCGACTCGATGACTTTCACGAACAGCGGGTTGTCGGTCGAGCGCTTTGCGATCACCGTGTCCCAGGCCTTGAGCTGCGCGTCGAGGATCGGCTTCGGCGTGCGGTAGATCTTGACCTTGTGCTTGGTCTGCAGCTCGATGAAGTCCTGCGACATGCGGTGCATCGACTTCCACATCATGTCCGAGTGCGCCGCGTGCGGCACGTGCTTGAGGATGGCCTTGACCTCCGCGGGCAGCGCGTCGTGCCGGTCCCTGTTGAACATGACCTCGCAGAAGTTGTTGGCCATGTGGTAGCTCTGCTGCAGGTAGAACTTCGCGACGTCGGGGAAGCCCATCGTGCGGTCGTCGGTCGCGCTCGCGAACTCCGCGCCGTCGAGCAGCCCGCGATCGAGCGCCGGCACGATGTCCGCCGGCGCCATCTGCACCGCCGACATGCCGAGCGCGCCGAACATGTCGACCGCCAGTCCGGAGGTGCGGAACTTGATGCCCTTCAATTCCGCGGTGCCCTTGATCTCCTTCTTGAACCACCCCATCGGCTCGCACGGCACCGGTCCGCCGAGGTAGCTCACGATGTTGAGCTGGGCGGCCGCCTGGATCTCCGCGAAGAGCTCCCTGCCGCCGCCGTACTCGACCCAGCCCATGAGCTGGTTCGCGTCCATGCCGAAGTCCGGGCCCGCGCCGTACAGCCCGAAGGCGGGATGCTTGCCGAACCAGAACGCTGGGATGCCGTGGCCGCCGTCGAGCGTGCCCTTGTTCACCGCGTCGACCAGCTGCAACCCGGGCACCACGGCGCCGGCGGGGAGCATTTCGATCTTCAGGCGGCCGCCCGTGAGCTCGGCCGCCTTCTTCGTCCAGTCGACCGCGAACTCGTGGTAGATGAACTTGGGCGGCCAGGTGCTCTGGAACCTCAGCGTGATCGGCGCCTGCGAGCGCGCGATCATCGGGAACGCAAGCGCGGCGGCGCCGGTGGCGCCGCCCGCAGCGAGGAAGCGGCGCCGGGCGTTCGCGGCGGGTTTCTCGGCGATCGCACTCGCTTTGCGCCTGCTCATGGCTGCTCTCCTGGTTTCGAGGCGGTGGATGGGGCGCCCGTGCGCCGCGCGGTGCTGTACTCGCCGTACCCGTCCGCGCGATTCCCGGCGTTCGCGCGGTCAGGACTTGTCGGTGGCGTACCCTGCGCTCTTCGCGAATACGTTCGGCTTGCGGTAGATCGCGAGGATGGTGCAGCCCTCCTCGCTGTAGGTCTCGTGCATCGATCCGGGATGGCGCCAGACGTACTCGCCCGCACGGCAGATGCCGTCGTGGTCGGAGAACGAGCCCTCGAGCACCCAGGACTGCTCGATCTCGGGGTGCATGTGGAACGGGAGCCGCGCGCCGGGCACCCAGTTGAGGAGGCAGGTCAGCTCGCCCGCCTCGTCGTTCTTGTACAGGACCTTGATGCGTATCCCGGGGAACTGAGTCGGCGTCCACTCGATGTCCTGGGGCTTGACGTAGACCGAGCCGTTGACCGTCGGCTTGAGCTTCAGCGCCTTCTCGCGCCACTGCTCGATCTGCTCGGGGGAAAGCTGTGCGGACATGTTGACCTCCGTCGCGGCGGTGGACGAGAATGGGACCTGCGGCAGGTTTGCCCCAAGTTCGCCCGTGAGTTTGCCCACGGGGAAACACAAAGTCAACCAGTCAACCAGTCAACCCGGGTCATCCAAGGTCGACATGCGCTTCGCGGTGCACATCTATGACGGCGTCGAGCCGGTCGACCTCGCCACCTACGGCGTGCTGTCGATGGCGCGCCGCGTTGCCCCGGCGATCGCGCCCTTCACGGTGGCGCCGCGTGCCGGCGAGGTGCGCCTCGCCAGCGGGCTGCGCGTGCTGGCCGACCACGGCTATGCCGACTGCCCGGATGCCGATGTCCTGATCGTCACCGGCGGGCCGGGCTGGATGGAGCAGGTCACGAATGCCGAGACGCTCGCTTTCCTGCGGCGCTACGGCGCCGGAAGGATCGTGGCGGGAGTGTGCACCGGCGGCATGATCGTCGCGGCCGCCGGCCTGCTCGACGGCCGCGCCGCCACCACGAAGCGGGAGGTCGCGGGCGCGGAGGTCCCGCCGCTCGATCTCCTGCGCGAGCGCCATCCACGGGTCGAGGTCCTCGAGGGCGTCAGCGTGGTGGACTGCGGCGCCGTGGTCACCGGGGGCGGCGTCACGCTCGGCATCGATGCGACCCTGCACCTGCTGGCACGGTTGCTCGGCGAGGGCGTGGCGCGCGAAACCGCGCGCATCATGGAATACTCGCGCGCATGGCAGGCCAACCGCGACGCGCTGCCGGTCGTGCGCCGCTAGCGGAGCCCGCGCACGCGGGCATCGCCGGGCGGTTGCAGGCGCTGCGGACGATGCGCGGTCTCACGCTCGAGCGCCTGGCCGACGCCACCGGCCTCACCAAGAGCTACCTCTCCAAGATCGAGAACGCGCACAAGGTGCCGCCGATCGCGACGCTCTCGCGCATCGCGCACGCGCTCGGCACCGGCATCGGCGGGTTCTTCGGCGGCGGCCGCACCCAGGCGCGCGAAAGCGCGAGCGTGGTGCGCAAGGTCGAGCGCCTCGGCGTGGTGCGCGGCGGCACCGCGTTCGGCTACGACTACGTGGCCCTCGCCCACAAGCGCCTCGCCAAGCGCATGGACCCGTTCATCTTCACCTTCCCCTCGCACATGGACCGCCACGTCTTCTTCGAGCACGACGGCGAGGAGTTCGTGTTCGTGCTGAGCGGGTCGGTCATCTTCCAGATCGGCGACGAGCGCTGGACGCTGGAGCAGGGCGACAGCCTCTACTTCGACGCCCAGGTGCCTCACCGGGGATGGAGCGTCGGTCGCGAGGCGCGGGCGCTCGTGGTGGTGAGCGCTGCGGAAACCGGTGCGGGTGCGGTTGCGGCGCGGCGCCGGCCGGCGGCGAAGCGCAGGCGTCGTCGGCAAGCCGGCTAGGTCGCCGGGCCGAAATCCGCCGCGATTCCCACGCGCGAGACGGCGGGCCCGTTCAGACCTTCCACGGCGCAGGGCCGGCGTGGCGCCCGAGCGCCGGGCGATCCAGCGCGGCGAGCGCCGCGGCCACGATCGCGCTCCGGTCGACCTCGAAGAACGCGCGCAACGCGGCGCGCGTGTCGCTGCGGCCGAAGCCGTCGGTACCGAGCGCGGTGTACCGCCTCCCCGCCGGGACGTACGGCCGGGCGAGGTCCGCGACGGCGCGCACGTAGTCGCTCGCGGCGACGATCGGACCGGCGGTGGGCGCGAGGCACTGCGCGACCCAAGCGACCGCCGTCGCGCCTTCGAGCCGGCTGTTGCGTTCGGCCGCCATCCCGTCCCAGTGCAGCTCCGTCCAGCTCGTGACGCTCCAGACGTTCGCCGCGACACCGTGCTCGCGCTCGAGCGTTTCCGCGGCGGCGATCGCCTCGCGCAGGATCGTCCCCGAGCCGAGGAGCTGGATCTCCGCGCCCTCGCGCGGCCGCAGGAGGTACATCCCGCGGAGCACGCCCGCTTCCACGCCGGCCGGCATCGCCGGATGCGCATAGTTCTCGTTCATCACCGTGACGTAGTAGAAGACGTCCTCCTGCGATTCCAGCATTCGCCGCGCGCCGTCCTGCACGATGACCGCAAGCTCGTAGCCGTAGCACGGGTCCCAGGCGCGGCAGTTCGGGATGGTCGAGGCGACGAGGTGGCTCGTGCCGTCCTGGTGCTGGAGCCCTTCGCCGGCGAGCGTCGTGCGGCCCGCGGTCGCGCCGAGGAGGAACCCGCGGGCGCGGGAGTCGGCCGCGGCCCACGCGAGGTCGCCGACGCGCTGGAAGCCGAACATCGAGTAGAAGATGTAGAACGGCAGCATCGGCACGCCGTGCGCGCTGTAGCTCGTCGCGGCCGCGATCCAGGAGCTGAGCGCGCCCGCCTCGGTGATTCCCTCTTCCAGGATCTGGCCGTCCTGCGCCTCCTTGTAGTAGAGCAGCTCGTCGTGGTCCTCGGGCTCGTAGAGCTGGCCGGACGAGGAGTAGATGCCGACCTGGCGGAAGAGCGACTGCATGCCGAAGGTGCGCGCCTCGTCGGCGACGATCGGCACGACGTGCCTGCCGAGCACCGGGTCGCGCAGGAGCTGCGCGAGGAGCTGCACGAAGATCATCGTGGTCGACTGCTCGCGCTCGCGCGTGCCTTCGAGCGTGCGCGCGAAAGCGTCCGCCGGCACCGCGCTCGCCGGTGCCTGCGCCGAGCGCGCCGGCAGGAAGCCGCCGAGCGCCTGGCGGTGCGCGTGCAGGTACTTCATCTCGTGCGAATCGTCCGCCGGTCGGTAGAGCCGGAGCGCGACGACGTCGTCGTCGGAGAGCGGCAGCGCGAAGCGGTCGCGGAACTCGCGCAGCGCGTCGTCGTCGAGCTTCTTCTGCTGGTGGGTGCCCATCTTGCCCTGGCCCCAGTGGCCCATGCCGTAGCCCTTCTTGGTCTTGGCGAGGATCACCGTCGGCTGGCCCCGGTGCGCCGCCGCGGCGCGGTAGGCGGCGTAGATCTTCACCGGGTCGTGCCCGCCGCGGCGCAGGCGGTCGATGTCCTCGTCGGACAGGTGCGCGATGATCGCCTTCAGCTCCGGGTACTTGTTGAAGAAGTGCTCGCGGTTGTGGCGGCCGTCGGTCGCGGCGTAGGTCTGGAACTCGCCGTCGACCGTCTCGTGCAGCCGCCGCAGGATCACGCCGTCGTGGTCGCGCGCGAAGAGCGGGTCCCAGTCCGAGCCCCACATCAGCTTGATCACGTTCCAGCCGGCGCCGGCGAAGAGCCCCTCGAGCTCCTGCACCACCGACCCGTTGCCGCGCACCGGGCCGTCGAGGCGCTGCAGGTTGCAGTTGACGACGAAGATCAGGTTGTCGAGGCCCTCGCGCGCGGCGAGCGAGAGGCCGGCGAGCGATTCGGGCTCGTCCATCTCGCCGTCGCCGACGAACGCCCAGACCTTGCGCCCGGCCGTGGCGAGCACGCCGCGGTTCTCGAGGTAGCGCATGAACCGCGCCTGGTAGATCGCGGTGAGCGGCCCGAGGCCCATCGAGCCGGTGGGGAACTGCCAGAAGTCGGGCATCAGCCACGGGTGGCAGTAGGAGGAAAGGCCCTTGCCGCCGACTTCGCGGCGGTAGTGCTCGAGGCGCTCCTCGCTCAGGCGGCCCTCGAGGAAGGCGCGCGCGTAGACGCCGGGCGCCGAATGCGGCTGGAAGTAGACGAGATCGCCCGCGAGCCCGGCGCGAAAGAAGTGGTTGAAACCGACCTCGAAGAGATCGGCCGCCGAGGCGTAGCTCGCGATGTGACCGCCGAGCTCGGGGTGCTCGCGGTTCGCGCGCACGACCATCGCGAGCGCGTTCCAGCGGATGATCGCGGCGAGCCGCTGCTCGACCTCGAGATTGCCCGGGAACTGCGGCTGGTCCTCGAGCGCGATCGTGTTCTTGTAGGCGGTATTGAAGACCGGCGGCAGCTTCACGCGCTTCGCGCGCGCGCGGTCGAGGAGCTTCTTCAGGAGAAACGTCGCGCGCTCCGGCCCCTCGGCGTCGACCAGCGCGTCGAATGCGTCGAGCCATTCGCGCGTCTCGAGCGGGTCGAGGTCGGGCGGCGTGACGCGCCAGAACGCCCAGGGGGCGATGTCGTAGAGCTGGGTCATGGCGGACCTGCGGCGAAGCGGAAGCGGGAATGGTATTCCGCCAGGCGGAGCATGTGCTTCCGTAGCGCCCGCTCGTCCCGACCGTTTGCAGCATAATCTGCCGTATCGAATCCTTTCTATAGCCGATCATGCCGAACGCGACCGTCGATGCGCTCGACCAGAGCATTCTCGAGCGCCTGCAGGAGGACGCACGCCTCTCGAACGTCGAGCTCGCGCGCGCGGTGAACCTCTCGCCCTCGCCGTGCCTCGCGCGCGTGCGGCGGCTCGAGGAGAGCGGGCTGATCCGGCGCTACGTCACCCTGCTCGACCCGGTGAAGCTCGGGCTGACGGTGAGCGTGCTCGTGCAGGTCACGCTGGAAAAGCAGATCGAGCCGGCGCTCGAGGCGTTCGAGAAGGCGATCCGGGCGCGGCCGGAAGTGATGGAGTGCTACCTCATGACCGGCGACGCCGACTATCTGCTGCGCGTCGTGGTCCGGGACGTGCCGGCGTTCGAGCGCTTCATCCTCGACTTCCTGTCGCGCGTGCCCGGCGTGGGCAACATCAAGTCGAGCTTCGCGCTGAAGCAGGTGAAGTACCAGACGGCGCTGCCGCTGCCCGGTGCCGAGCCGAATCGGGCGTCGCGCAATCGCCGGCGCCGCTAGCGGCTGGCGGCCCTAGGCTTCGCAAGCACGCACGAACCGCAAGTACGCAAGGACTAGTCCGTCAGAGCTACCGCGGCGGCGTGCCGCTGTTCCGGCCCGTGTGCCGGTCGCACTTGCCGCGCGCCGGAGCGAAGCGTAGGCTGGCCGCGCATCCAAGGAGGCCGTCATGCGCGCGCTCGTAGCTCCCCTCGCAGTCCTCGCGTTCGCCTTGCCGCTCGCCGCTTCGGGCCAGGGCTATACGGTCATGCCCGATCCGATGGCGCCCGGGGTGCCCGGGGGCGGCGTGATCGGCGCGCCGGCCGTCGGTGCACCGCTCATCGTCGCCCCGGCAGCAGGTGCGCCTCTCGTCGGTGCGCCTCTCGTCGGTGCGCCTCTCGTCGGTGCGCCGGTCGGCGGCGTGCCGGCGGGCGCGGGCGTGATCGTGGCGCCCGGACAGGCGCTGCCGGGATACGTCATCACTCCGCAGAACAGCTGGGGCACCGGCGTGATCACGCCGGGCAATCCGCCGACCTACATCGTCCCGAACGCCGGCGGCACCGCGATCGTGACGCCGGGGCAACCGTATGGCCAGCCCACGCTCATCCGGCCGAACCCCGCCGGCGGCACCACGATCGTCGGCCCGAACCAGGGCACGACCGTCATCGCGCCGACAGGCCGCGGCGGCGCGGTCATCGTCGGGCCGGGGGGCACCGGCTACGCGGTGCCGACGCCGCAGGGCGCCTACATCCAGCCGCCGGGCAGCGTGCCGCCCGCGGTGATCTACCGGCCCTGATGTCGAGGGTTCGACGAGCGGCCACTCGGGCTAGAGAACGGGCTAGGAACCGGGCCAGGAAACGGGCTAGGAAAAGGTGGCTATGGCAACGCGGGCCGCGATCGAATAACGTGTCGTTCCGGGGAGAGGTCGTGTTCGACATGTTCCGGCGTTCGGTCCGCATCTTTGCGCTTGCCGCCTGCGCGTCGCTGCCGCTCGCCGCCGCCGCGCAGGGGCAGGGCTTCAGCTTCTCGAAGGACCAGGAGCGAAGCGCGCAGCAGCAGGCCGCCGAGGAAGCCGCGCGCCAGAACCGCGTCGCCACCAACCTCTCGACGCCGTGCCGCCAGGCGATCAAGGACAAGAAGATCATGGTCATCATCGGCGAGCAGCAGTCGAACGGCGTCGTGCTCGCGCAGCAGCAGAACTACGGCCCGCACTTCCAGCTGATCAACGGGCGCCTGCGCAGCCTCGGCCTGCAGACCTTCACGCCGGAGGAGATCCGCAAGCAGATCGCGCAGGCCGAGATCGACGCGTACTTCCGCAACGATCCGGACGCCGCGCTGTCGGCCTCGCGCCGGCTCGGCGCGGCGTTCGTGATGCGCGGGCTGATCACCTCGCAGGCGAGCGTCAACCCGGTGCTGCGGGTGAACCAGGTGTCGGTGGGCATGGGCTTCACGCTCGCCTCCTCGAACGGCAAGGCCGTCGCCGACGCGGCGGCCTCCGCGGCGTCGTACGCGGGGCCGGACGTGCGCGCGATGGCGCTCACGCTGCTCAACGAGCAGGCGGACGAGGTCGTGTCGAAGCTCTACAGCGATTACTGCCGGAACGCGGACGTCGCCGCGCCGGCGGCGAAGGCCAAGAAGTGAGCGCGCCC
>Ga0187894_10000267_pt1 | contig 70542 bp, 54 predicted proteins | sample GBC1701081metaG_FD_136650 | JGI IMG/M metagenome (GOLD analysis project Ga0187894, IMG submission 136650) | White microbial mat communities from a lava cave in the Kipuka Kanohina Cave System on the Island of Hawaii, USA - GBC170108-1 metaG ... | reverse complement strand
AGCGGTTTTATCGGTTGTCGCGTGGGATAAGATTTGTTCGAGCTCAGCCGCGCGACCGATAAAATCGGCTGCCCCACAAAGTGCAAAAATTCTCGATCTTGACTGCCGCTTCATCGATTATTTTGTTAACCCTTCGAAAGCCTGCACGCGATTTCGCCCGCGACGTTTTGCTTCGTAGAGCGCTTTGTCGGCTGCGGCGATAAGATTCGCCGAGTCGCAAAGTTCGGCCGAGCAGCTCGCGACACCGATGCTCGATGTGACGACGCGGTGCACGAATTTTGTTTTTTCGATGTTGCGACGAATACGTTCGGCGATCGCGACCGCCTCTTCGCTCGTAGTTTGCGGCAGCAGAATCGAAAATTCCTCACCGCCAAAACGCGCCGCAACGTCGGCTCCGCGCAAGGTTTCGCGTATCACATGACCGACAGTGCGCAACGCATCGTCGCCCGCCGGATGACCGAATGAATCGTTGTAAGATTTAAAGTGATCGACGTCGAGCATCATAAAACTCATCGCCAATCCGTGACGGTTCGAGCGTTTGACCTCCTCCAGCAGACGCTCTTCGATGTAGCGGCGGTTGAGCAGGCCCGTCAGCGAATCGGTCACGGAGAGATGTTGGAATTCGCCCGCTTTTTCCTTCAACATCGCACGGTCGATCGTGATCGCGATCTGCGGAGCGATGGCGAGAAAAAGTTTGAGAGCGTTCTTGTCAAACATGGAATCGTCCACGCGGTCGGTAAAATTCATCACGCCTATCGCGTGACCGCCGATCTTTATCGGGCAGCTCAGAAACGAATCGGTTTTGTAGCCGCGCTGGTCCGCGAGTGAAGGTAAGCCGGTTCTGGAAACGTCGGCGATCAGCGCCGCTTCACCACGTTCGAAAACGATGCGTGCGACGCGTGTGCCGAGTTCTTCGTCATCGGCAAGATCGACACGTGCACCTAGCATCGCCTTCAAATCAAAGCGTTCGGTGCGTTCGTCATAGAGCATCAGCGACGCGCGTTCCGCCGACAACATCTCGGCCGCGATCTGCGTCAAGCTCAGCCACACGTCATCGACGTCGATTTTCTTCAGGCTGTTGCTAAAGGCGCGAACGGCCTTGGTCAGAGTTTCGCGACGCGCAACCTCGGTGCGAAGACGCAAAATCTCAAGCTGCGGTGCGAGGATGCGACAAACACGAACGATCTGTTTTCTCGTTTCGTCCGTTTCTATCTCGTCAAGCACCGCGATCGCGGCGGAAATCTCACCGTCAACACCGATCGGGAAAAGATTCATAACGCGGCCGGTCTTGCTGTCGCCTTTTTCTCCGAGCACGAGAGGCATGTCGTTGTTAGCGGCTTCGACGAGCCGTTGATCGTCGGGTCGTAAACCGAGACGCACTTTGCGATCTTTCATATCGCCGAATGCGGCGACGGCCTCGAACGTATCGTTATATTTTTCGAGCCAAACCAACGAATTAAAACCGTATTGAAATCCGAGAAATTCGAGAAGAGAATTCGCGGCACGGGCGTAATCGATCTTTAGAATCGAACCAAAAAACGAACGCCATGCGCGCGCCTGTTCGGCGCGTTCATTGACCGACGCAGCTTCATCGAGTTGCGGTTGTTCGGCGGGTTCGTTGCTCTCAGGTTTCAACGCTGCCGATGGCTCGGCTGCTTTGCCGCGAGACGCCGACACGAGCCGTTCGACCTTCGCGACGGTTTTGTCGAGGGCGTCGGTCGAGCCGCTCAGTAAAACGTTTTCGAAGATCGCTGCGGGCGAATAGTTTTTCCAATCGCCGGATATCGCACGCTCGGTCGCTTTTCGATAGTTTTCCGCCTTTGTAAACGTGCGACCGATGATCGCGACGAGCGGCTTTTCGGTGTTTTCTACGGGCAACACACGACATTCGAGACCGGCATGGCAAGTGAAAGAAACTCGCGAACCGACTTGTGTAACTTCCTCAAGCGCCGTTCCGCAAAACGCCTCGCAGTGACCGACAAACTTGCCGTCGGGATTTAGGCTGCTACAGATCGAGTTGTTATTCACCGCAAATATCTCGCCCGGACCATCGACGATAGCGATCGACAAACCGCTGTCGTGCGCTAAGTCGCGCATCGCCTTTTCGTCAATAAAGTCGGGGCTTTTGCTCATCGCGGTCACTTGAATACGTTTCCTGACGGGCCGCCGATCGAGCGGCGTCCCGTTCTATAAAATTACAATTCGCTCATCACGAAAAACTGCCAATAGACCTTTCTTTTCAATAAAAATTTTGTATTGTGTCATTTGCCATACATTCACATATATCGTGTGTGGTGTAAATTTGTCTTGCTTTTAAGGTTAATAAAAAAAGGAGGCAATAATGGATATGATTAACGATTATGATGCAACAAAACCCTTCGCGACCGACCCCGACACGGTGAACGCCGAATATTCGAATGACGACGCGGTCTCGACGCTGAACGGACTGATCACGATCTGCAAAGACGGCGAGGAAGGTTTTAAAGATGCGGCCGAGGGCGTCAAACGCGGCGATCTCAAGTCGCTATTTATGGAATATTCGCAACAGCGTGCGCAGTTCGCGTCCGTGCTGCAAGAGCTTGTGCGGCGTCACGGCGGTGATCCCGAAACCAGTGCAAGCGTCGCCGGAGCCGTGCATCGCGGCTGGATCGATCTCAAAACTGCCATCACCGGCGGCAGCGAGCAATCGATTCTAAACGAATGCGAGCGCGGCGAAGATTACGCAAAAGAAGCTTACTTGAAGGCCTTGCAAGAGCCGCTGCCGGCCAACGTCGCCGACGTTGTCCAGCAACAGTCGCAAGCCGTGCTCGCTGCTCACAATCGCATCCGCGATTTGAGAAACACCGAGAGCGGCAAGTCGGCCGGTTCGGGCATGTAAATTCGCGGGCGTCCTCTTAACGCGCACGAAGTCAAAAAGCCCCTTTTGCGGGCGGCAGGTAAAATTCTGCCGCCCGCAAACGGGCAATTTCAATTTATCTTTCGATCCGCGGATGTTCGGGGCTAATGCGAATGCACGCGGCAAAATGTAGCGGCTTGATCTCGACGAGTTCGGGCGTCACGCGAGCGCAATCATCGATCGCATACTGGCATCGCGTGCGAAAACGACATCCCGACGGCGGATCGTGCGGCGATGGAACGTCGCCCTTAAGCACGATCCTTTCACGTCTTACCGCTTTAGGATCGGCCACGGGAATCGCCGAGAGCAACGCCTGAGTGTATGGCATAAGCGGTTCGCTGTAGAGTTCGTCCGCATTTGCGATCTCGACAATGCGACCGAGATACATGACGGCGATGCGATCGGACAAGTGACGCACTGCACGCAGATCATGCGAGATAAAAAGGATCGTTAGTCGTCGCAAAGATTTTAGCTCGCGAATAAGGTTCATGATCTGCGCCTGTATCGACACATCGAGCGCAGAGAGCGGTTCGTCGGCGACGATAAAATCAGGCTCGCTTCCGAGCGCACGAGCGATGCCGATTCGCTGCCGCTGGCCACCCGACATCTCGCGCGGAAGACGCGCTTTAAATTCGCTCCGAAGACCTACGATATTCAATAAGTTCTCGATCTGTTTGTTGCCTGCGTCGAGCTTAAAAGCTCGCAGCGGCTCGGCGACGATCTCGCCGCTCGTCATTCGCGGATCGAGACTCGCATACGGATCTTGAAAGATCATCTGCGCATTCTTGCGAACTTCGCGCATCGACGAATTCGTGAGATCGGTCAACTCGACTCCGTCAAAAACGATGCTGCCTGCCGACGATTTTGTGAGTTGCAAGATCGCTTTTCCGAGCGTCGATTTGCCGCAGCCCGATTCGCCTACCAGCCCCAACGTCTCACCTTTTTTTATATCGAGCGACACGCCGTCAACGGCATTGAACGTTTGAGACGAGCGGAACAAACCGCCGCCCGTGCGATACGAGACGGTCAGATTTCGTATCGAGATGAGGTTGTTGTCGTCGAAAGTCATTTTAGTGGGATCAGTTTTGAGCGGCGGCATTCGGCGGCTGCCAAGTGTCGTTGATGCCGATATTTTTTATCGACGGAGCGTCGAGTAAATTCGTTTCGAAGCCGTAAACATAAGGTTTTACGAGCGAATACGACTTGGGAAAATACAGCGGTATCGCAAACATATCAAACAGCGCGTCCGCGCGGTTGAGGAGGTTGGCGTCGCCTGGCGCCGCTTTATCAGGTTCGGATTCTGCCGCTGCGTTATTTTCATCAACCGGATTTTGTCTGCTTGCTGTAGCCGATAAATCGTTGTCAGTAGTTTTTAGTGTTGCGTCGGTGTGCTGCGTCTTTTCGATCGAACGAAAGATCGTTGTCAGTCCGACGGTTTCGTCCGTCGTGGGCAGCACGACGCCGCGACGGATCAGGTCAAAGTCGCCCGCGTCACGAACGCTCTTTATCTCGGTTAACTCGACCGGCACGATTTCGGTTTCGATATTCAGATGCTGCTTCCACATTTTTGCGACGGCGACGGCGACACGCTGCTGAGTGTCGTTGCGATTTATCACGAGGCGTATTTGCGGAAAACCCTCGCCGTTTCCGTAGCCGGCTTTTTCGAGAAGATCATTCGCATTTTTTACGTCGAACGAAATTGCGGATTCAATTCTTTCGCCATGCGGCAGAAAGTCGGTCGCGCTTTGTGCCGTGCCCTCGAGTTCGGTTTCGATCAGACGTTCGCGGTCGATGGCCGCGGCGAGGGCCTCGCGCACGCGACGGTCGCCGAACGGAGGATTATTTAAATTGAATTCGTAAAAATTCAAAGCGCTGTGCGTCGTCCTACGAAAGTCGTCGTAGGGCGCGAGCAGTTTTAACGCGAGCGGTTTGAATTGCGCGTTCGTCACGGCATCGATCTCGCCTTCTTTATAGGCGTCGAGTGCGGCCTCGGCCGTTTCAAAGGCCACGAATCGAATGCGTTCGAGCTGAACAGCGGCTTTGTTCCAATAGCTGTTCGAGCGTTCGATGACGACGCCGTCGACGGTCGATTCGACCACGACGAACGCGCCGTTTGTCACAATGTTTTTGTCGAGTGCGCTTTTTTCAAAATTTACTCCGTCGCCATAGATCGGCCGAAATATCTGATGCGCGACAAGCTTTGGAAAATCTTTGTCCGGCAATTCGAGCGTGACTTTCAACGTCAGATCATCAATGGCCTCTACGCCGATTTTTTTGTTTACCGCGATCCGCTCGCGCGGCTCGGCGGCTAAATCGGCAGTCGATTCCGGCGCTAATGCCGCGTCGTCGGCGTTTGAAGGTTCGCCCGGCACCGCCAAAGGATTTACCGCAGTGTGCGAAAAATCTTGCGGCTCGGTCGAAGAAGTTATATTGTCGTTTGCAAAGCCGACAATGTTCTGTAGCAGTTCGCGATGGGCCGTCTTTTCGCCGAGTGTCAAAAGCCGCTTCCATGACGCAACAAAATCGTTGGCCGTAACTCGTTTTCCATTCGACCAACGTGCACCTTCGCGCAAGTTAAAAGTCCAGACGCGATTATCATCGGACGCCGACCACTGTTGCGCGACAGCCGGAACTGCATCGAGCGATCTTGCGTCGAGCTCGGTCAAACCTTCACAGATCGCGCGGACAATGTCGGCTTCCGGAGCCGCGGCGGCGCGTGCAGGGTCGAAACTTTTCGGCCGCTTGCCGTTGCTCCAACGAAATTCCTGAACCGTTGGCGGCGCGGTTGCGGCAAAAAAAGGTTCGGGTGTTGGTTTTTGAATTTGTGTGCACGAAAGAAAAGAGAGCGCGACGAGAGCGGTTAGCCAGCCTCTAAAAAATAATTTATCTCGTTTGCGATTCATTTATTTTCGGCCAGTTGCCGCAGCATAGCGGCAAGTTCGGCGACTTGCCGTCGCGTGTCGTCAAATCCGTTCGAAGTGTCGATCAAAAATTGGGCAAACTTTTTCTTCTCGCCCTGCGGCATTTGTGCGGCGATACGTTTTGCCGCTTCTTCACGCGACAAATCGTCGCGGCTCATCAGGCGGCTCAATTGTATATCACCCGCACACCACACAACAATAATTTTATCAAAACGCTTATAACCACCCGACTCGATCATCAACGCAGCATCGATGATCGCGATCGCGTCCGGTTGGTTTTTTTCAAGTTCATTCAGCCAATCGTTTTGTGCTTCGATGACGCGCGGATGAATTATCGAATTCAACAGCTCACGTTTTTCCGTATCGGCAAAAACAATTGCCGCCATTTTTTTTCGATCAAGCTCGCCGTCGGCGGTTAGAACTTTATTTCCAAAATTTCGCACGATCTCGGCCAGACCGTCGCTATTTTTTGCGACGACCTCGCGTGCGGTTTTGTCGGCGTCGAGCACGTGGCAACCGAGCTCGCGTAAAACGCTGCAAACAAACGATTTGCCGACGGCAATCGAACCAGTTAAGCCGACCTTTAGCATCTAAGCTGCACGATTATGACGTTTTGCCAGTTTGTTGACGTTGAACCCGGCGATCTCGTTTAGCGTCAAACTGAGTTCGTCGGCACACGCCGAGATATACCAAAGCACGTCACCGAGTTCGTCCTTTAGCTTTGCGCGAATTTCATCGGTGATCACGCCGCCGCTATCGCGTTGAATTTTTTTGACGATGTTTGCAACCTCGCCCGCTTCGCCCGCGAGGCCTAAAGTCGGGTATTCGAGATTCGACATTCGTCGCGGATAAAGCGCCGTCTTGCGAGCTTCGGATTGATATTCTTCAAAGTTCATAACTGTAGTGTGAAAATGTGAAAACGGTTAAAAGTGAAAAAGAAGAGTTAACATATTCTCGACTTTTTCACTTTTTCACTATTCCTCGTCTTAGTTTTGCGGCTTCGACTGTGTTTTTCATCAACATCGCAACCGTTAAAAGCCCGACGCCGCCGGGCACCGGTGTAAAATTTGCCGCTTGTTGAAGCGCGTCTTTCGGATTTACATCGCCGACGAGCGTGAAGCCATTCTTGTCGATCGCGGCCAGACGCCGCTGCAATTCTTCGCCGTCAAAATATTCGTTCGTGATTTTTTTATCATCGAGTTTGTTAATTCCGACATCGATCACACTCGCACCTTCGCGAATGTGTTCGCCGCGAATGAAACCGGCGCGTCCGACGGCGGCGATCAAAATATCAGCTTGCTGCGTGATCTCGGCGAGATTGCGCGTTCGCGAATGACAGACGGTGACCGTCGCGCTTTCGTTTAGCAGCATCGCGGCCATAGGTTTGCCGACGATGTTGCTGCGACCGACGATGACGGCGTGTTTGCCGGCGATTTCGATACCAGAGCGTTTTAGAATCTCGATCACGCCCGCTGGCGTACACGGTGCAAGCGTTGCAATACCTTGCGACAAACGTCCGGCATTTATCGGATGAAATCCATCGACATCTTTTTTGGGGTCGATCGCCTCGATAACCGATCGCTCATCGACGTGACCGGGAAGCGGAAATTGCACGAGAATTCCGTCAACGTCGTCGCGGACGTTTAACTGTTCGACGGCTATCAAAATGTCGGACTGCGTTGCGTCGGCGGGAAAATGAATATGCTCCGAGGCGATGCCGAGATCTTCGGCGGTGCGAACTTTGCTGCCGACATAGACCGCCGACGCAGCGTCTTCGCCGATACGCACGACCGCCAGACACGGCGTGACGGCATGAACCTCGACGAGCTCGGCGACCTCGCGGGCAACCTCGTCTTTTATCGATTTCGAAATTTCTTTTCCGCTTAGAATTCGCGCCGGCATAACTTCAAAAAAGTGATTTTATCGTAAGACGCAAAACTTTGCTAAAATCCGGCTCGTGAAACATTTAGCGTTTGTCATTGTGCTGATTTTGTCGAGCGGGGCTCACGTCATCGCGATCGACCACGCGACGATCAAAGAGTTTGCCGCAAAACATGATCATGTGGCGCTTATCGAAAAACTTACTGCACTAAAGTCTTCCGATCCGCAACAATTCGAGCAAAACGATTACGACTATCTTCTCGCACACGCCGCGATGAGCGAAGGGCTGTTGGCGCTGGCGATAGTAAATTATCGTGTTGTCGCATCGCGTGATTCGGTTTTAAAACCTTACGCGCTTGCTCACCTATCACGCATGATGCGTGCGACGGGGAATTTAGTTTTTGAACGCATTTACCTGCGCGAATTGCTTTTGCTTGACCGTGATAGCGCGATCGCATCGGCTGCGAAATACCGTCTTGCACGCAACGCCTTTGAAAGCGCGAATTACAAAGAGGCGATTCGCATAATCAAAATAGCGGCAACCGACGGCGTCAAATCTTCGGTCGAGAATGCGCGCGCGTCGCGAGCTTTTCTCGGCGAAGCCTTTCGCATGTCCGGCGATGTCGAGAAGGCAAAAAGAATCTTCAACGAAATTTTAAGCTCGACGCCCAATCTCGCGCAGCCCGACGATGCCGCGCTTGTCACGGTAAAAAATCTCGATGCGATCGACGACGGCAATATTTCGCTTGGGCCGGGCGAACACTGGCAACGTGCGAACATTTATCAATTTAATCGATATTTTGACGAGGCGAGAGTTCATTACGAGGCCGTGTTTGCTGCAAATCGCGACGGTGCAAACGCCGCCGAGGCCCTGTTCCAGATCGGCCGCGGATTTGCGCAACGAGAGAATTTTGTCGAGGCGATCGCGTGGCACGAGCGCGTCGTCGAACAGTTCCCGACGAGTGCGATCGCAAAGGATGCGTTGCTGCAAGCGGCGGCCGGTTACTCGCGTGTCGGAAAGGCGAAAGAGGCGATCACACGATACCAAAATTTTATAGATAAATATCCGTCGGACGAAAAACTCGACCGAGCTTTTTTGAATATCGTCGATGTTCTTCGCGATCAAGGTTCGGACAGCGATGCTCTGAAATGGTGCGCAAAGACGGCGGAGGTTTTTAAAAGTAAAGTTCCCGAAGCTCTGGCCGTTTTCGCCGAGGCGCGCATTTATCTTGCAAAAGAAGATTGGCAAAATGCGCTTGTCCGTCTTGATCGCCTAAAAAGCTTTGCCGAGCTTGGCGGTGCAAATGTGCCCGGCGGTGCGACAAAAACAGAAGTCACTTTTTTGCGCGCCTTCGTTCTCGAAAAGCAGCAGCGTTACGCCGAAGCGATCGGCGGTTACCTTTCGCTTCCCGACGGTCACGGCGAATATTATGGGTGGCGAGCGAGTGAAAGGTTATTAAAGCTTGCGTCCGACCAATCTGCTAAATCATATATTGACAGTAAGTTACGCGAACAATTGGAAGCGATGAAAGGTAAAGATTTGGAATCCAGACGCAGGGCGGCGCTTGACGTGATGCGGCTTACCGATGATCGACAAACTCGCGAACAGTCGTTAAAAATTCTGCGCGATTCGCCGAAGAATAAACTTTCCGTCGTCAGAGCAGTCACACAAAACACTTTGTCCGAAAGTGCAAAGCGTCTTGTCGCACTCGGACTTACGGACGAAGCGGCGCCGAATAAGGCGACAGCCGATCTCGCATCCGTCGAAGCACTTTGGAAAAAGATGCCGTCTGATTTTCCGTTTCAGTTGATGCCGCAGCAACATCTGCGTGCTCTTTATCCAACACCGTTTGCCGACGAGTTACTCGAACACGCTGCGACGCGCGGCGTCGATCCGCGATTTGTGCTGGCGATAATGCGGCAGGAATCGCGCTTTCAATCGGACGTGCGCTCGGTCGCAGCCGCGCGAGGGTTGATGCAGTTTATTCACACAACGGCGGCGCGCACGTCGGACGAACTCGGTCGTCAGGGTTTTGACGACGACGAACTTTACGATCCGCAGACGGCGATACTTTTCGGTTCGCATTATCTCGCCGGACTTTTTACGATGTTTCCCAACAAACACGAGGCGGTCGCCGCCGCCTATAATGGCGGCGAGACGAATGTGAAACGCTGGCTTGCTCGGGTGAATTCTAGCGAGCCGGACCGTTATATGCCCGAAATAGTTTTCGGCCAGTCGAAGGATTACGCCGCACGCGTAATGGCAAATTATCGAATGTATCAGCATCTTTACGACGAGCGGCTTGCGCTGAGGTCGGCTGGTCGGTCAGAATGACGTTTCGTCTTTTTATGCAAAAGGTTATTTTATTTTTACTCGCGGCATTGTTTATCACTTCGTGCCAAAACGTGGGCGACGGTAACAAAGCCTCGTCATCCGCAAAGCGTTATCCGCTAAAAGGCAAAGTCGTCTCGGTCGATAAGGCTGCGAAAAAAGCGAAGATCGATCACGAACCCGTCGAAGGCTACATGCCGGCGATGACGATGGACTTTCCCATCCGAGCGGATTGGGTTTGGGACGAGCTGACGCCGGGCAGCGAGATTCGAGCAGAACTCGTCGTCGATAACACAGCAACAGAACCGTATTGGCTAGAAAACATCGGCATCGTGGCCGTTTTAAAGCCCGGTCAGGAACCGCCGACGGTTGATGAGCGATTTGCGCAGGTCGGCAAAGAGGCGCCGGATTTTACGCTCACAAATCAGGACGGTAAGAAAATTTCGTTAAAAAATTTTCGCGGGAAGGCGCTCGCGATCACGTTTATTTATGCGCGGTGTCCGCTCGCGGATTATTGCATTCGGATGTCCACGAACTTCAGCGATCTCGCAATTCAGTTAAACAACAATGCCGAGTTCAAGGACAAAGTTCGTCTGCTCTCGATCTCGTTCGATCCTGAAAACGACACACCCGCTAAACTAAAATCTTACGGACTTGGTTACATGGGAAAAGGCGCGACGACGCTTGGCGTTTGGCAGCTTGCGGTCGGTGATGAAAGCCAAGTCCGAGCGATCGCCGACTTTTTTGGTTTGCGATACGAGGTTGATCAAACCGACAAAACTCAAATCAATCACAGCCTGCGAACCGCGGTAATTTCGCCAGACGGCAAAGTGACGAAAATTCTTCCGGGCAGTGCATGGACGTCCAATCAGTTATTGAACGAGTTACAATCGACACTTGCGAGATAGATAACTGACTTCTTGTCTCGCCGAGCGGAAAAGCTAAGCTTTTCCGACAAGCATAATATGATTTCCGGCGGCTGCGCCGCCAAGTTGGAAAGCAAAAGAGGCAGGGCGGCGCAGCCGCCGGAAAACTTTAGGGAACACTTTCGGAAAAGCACAGCTTTTCCGCTCGGCGAAGGAACACACTCAGTCGTGTAGCTTCGTTCCAGTCGGGGACGTGTTGCAAAGCGCAACCAAACTGCTAATCTAGCCGTATTACAAAAACTAAATTCAAATAAAGGAGTTCGTATGCGCAAAGTTCTCGTTCGTCTGTCTGTCTTTTTACTCGTCTTTGCAGTTTCCGCTTCGGCGCAAAAGCGCAGCATTACTGAAAAGGATCTGTTTGATTTTGTGTGGGTCGGTGACCCGCAGATTTCGCCCGATGGGGCGACGGTTGCGTTTGTGCGAGTTACGGTGAATGCAGCGAAGACAAATTACGACACTTCGATTTGGGCAGTTTCGACAAGCGGCGGCGAAGAGCAGCGACGTTTGACGAGCGGAACTCGTGACACGACTCCGCGTTGGTCGCCGGATGGGAAGTATCTTGTGTTTGTTCGCAGCGGCGAGACGCCGGGGCCGACGAGCGCGCCGCAACTTTATATGTTGGCGATGTCGGGCGGCGATTCGTGGGCGATTACTAATCTACCTCGCGGTGCGGGCGCTCCCGTTTGGTCGCCGGACGGTAAGTGGATCGTCTTTGGCAGCGGTTCGAATCCGGACGACATTTCCAAACAGGGCAAACCCGCGACGCCGGGCGAACGAGAATCCGACGTTCGCGTTATCACGCGGGCGGTTTATCGCTCGGACGGCGGCGGCTATCTCGACCCGACGCGTCCCGGTCATATTTGGGTGATCGCCGCTCCGAAAAATTCGGACGACAAGCAGCTGCCGAAGCAATTGACGAGCGGAGCATTTAACGAGGGCGGAACCGTCTGGGCAAACGACAGCTCGCGAATTTTTTACGTCACAAATCGTTCGCCCGAGCCTTATTACGACGAGACACCGCAGACCGAAATTCACTCGATCTCACCGACCGGCGCTTCAAATCAGCTTCTGACAAAAGTGCCGATGGGTGTCGGTGCGATGAGCTTGAGCCCCGATGGTAAGCGCGCCGCGTTCGCCGCGTCGGTTTCGGCCAAGCCGATTCAATCTTATACACAGCCCGATCTTTGGGTGATGGACTTAACGCAAAATGCGGTGGCGAAAAATCTGACCGCGAACTTTGATTTTGACATCGCGGGCGGATTAACGGGCGATCAGGCTCCGCCGCGGGCGGGCGGCGGCAACGCGCCGATGTGGACGGCTGACGGCAAAGGCATCATCGAGCGATACGCAAAAGAAGGCCGCTCTAATCTCGCGATGTTCGACGCCGATTCCGGCAAGATGACCGACGTTACTCGCGGCGATCAGGGCGTGCTGAGTTATCGCATCACGACAGATCGCAAAAAGCTGATCTACACGATCTCAACACCGACGAAGATCGCGGATCTTTTTATTTCAGATGCAAACGGCGCGAATGCCCGACAACTGACGCGCGTAAACGACGCGCTGTTTGCAAAGTTGAATCTCACAGAGCCTGATGATGTTTGGTACACGAGCTTTGACGGCAGACGCGTGCAGACTTGGGTGCAAAGGCCGCCTGATTTTGACGCGTCGAAAAAGTATCCGCTGATTCTCAACATTCACGGCGGACCGCACGCGGCTTACGGTTATATTTTCGATCACGAGTTTCAGTGGATGGCGGCGAAAGGCTACGTCGTCGTTTATCCGAATCCGCGTGGGAGCACGAGTTACGGGCAAGATTTCGGTAACATCATTCAATACAAATATCCGGGCGACGATCACCTCGATCTGATGGCAGCCGTCGATGAAGTAATTAAACGCGGCTACATCGACGAGAAAAAACTCGGCGTTACGGGCGGCAGCGGCGGTGGTGTTTTGACGAATTACGCCGTTACGAAAACGAATCGTTTTGCCGCGGCGGTGTCGCAGCGTGACATTTCGGATTGGGCGAACTGGTGGTACACGGCGGACTTTACGCAGTTCCAGCCGGCGTGGTTCAAGGGTGCGCCGTTCGAGGATGTCGAAGGTTTTCGCGAGCGTTCGGCGATAACGCACGTTGCAAAAATTCAAACTCCGATGATGTTTATTTTAGGAGAAGCAGATTGGCGAACACCGCCGGCGGCCGGCGGCGAAGAGCTTTTCCGCGCGCTCAAGTATCGTAAGATTCCGACCGTGATGGTGCGTTTTCCAAACGAGAGCCACGACCTTTCGCGTTCCGGCCAACCGTGGCATCGCCTCGAACGCCTTCAACACATCGTCGGCTGGTTCGACAAATGGATGATGGGCGTAGCGAAACCGGAATATGATGTAGCAACCAAGTAGCCATTGAACAGCCGTTTACCAAGTATTCTTTCGTTATGAGCACGTCAATTGAAAACATTGAGCAAATGGCTCTTTCACTGCCGCTCGATTCACGAGCGACGTTAGCGAACAAACTCTTTGAGAGCCTGGATGCCGTTAACGAATCTGAAGAAATACGCGACGCTAGGATAGAGGAGATTCGCAGACGAGTAGATAAGATCAAATCAGGGACAGCCGAACTGATCGAAGAAGATGCGGCCCATCTGTTAAGTCGGAGGTAAGAAAATTTCCGCGATCATGCAACGAGCGCTGCCGCCGCCGATATTTTCGATAGTCGGAATCGAGAGCGGGACAGGTGTGCAATGACTTTCGAGTGTGTTTCTTTGCGTTGTGGTGAGGCTGTCGTGTGCAGTTTGCGACATTATAAGAAGTGAATCACCGCCGGTCGATTTTACTTCGAGCATATTGCCGGCGAAGGCGTTCATTTGTTCGAAAGTAATGTCGATGATCGTGTGCCCGGTCGAATAAAGTTTGTCCGTGACAAGTTGTAGCTCGCTCGTTTCAGTTATCGAGTCGAGACATACGACGACAAATCGTTCGCCGACACACATCATCACGTTTGTGTGATAAATTTCGACGCCGTTCACATCATGCGAGCGAAACTTCACCGACTGATAATCAAGAAGTTCGCATAAATGCTGCAAAACATCTTCGTGCGTTCGCGGCGAGAGCGCGGCGTAAGCGATCTTGTTTACATGATCGAAGACAATGCTGCCTGTGCCCTCAAGAAATTTCTCTTCACTTTCAAAATGCGACAAGTCGATGACTTTGTTGATCTCAAACTTTTCGCGCAATGTTTCGACGATGTCGATTCGCCGTTCGTTACGACGGTTTGCCGACAACATTGGATATAAAATCACCGTGCCATCCGCGTGAAACGACACCCAGTTATTCGGAAACAGAGCATCGGTTTTTGCAGGTAACGGCGTGTCGTCGATGACCGCAGCGTTTATGCCGTGCGATTTCAGCGTTGCAATTGCTGCATCAAACTCGTGAACTGCAGTTTTTCTGATCAGTTCTGCGTCACCGCCAACATCTTTTTGAAACACGTTCGAAGCGCGCGTCTCCTCGTTAAAACCGAAGTTCGCCGGGCGAATCAGCAGAATGTTATTTGTCGTTTGCATCGTGTGCGTAAATTACTTTTCCTGCTACCATCGTCAAGCGAACGTCACGAGCGTTTGATGAAAAAACGAGCGCGGCATGAATATCGCTGACAGGCTGTTGCGACAACTCGTCGAGCGAGATCACGGTGATGTCGGCCAGTTTGCCGGCTTCGAGCGAACCGATCTGAGCGTCGAGACCGAGTGCTTTTGCACCGCCGAGCGTTGCAGTTTTTAGTATTTCTTCGGCGTTGATAAATCGTTTGCTGTCCTCGCGGTTTCGAGCAAACAGCGCGGCAAAACGTGATTCTTCTAAAATGTCGCACACGTTGTTGCTCGCAACCGAATCGCTGCCGAGACCGACGGTGATGTCGTGATCGAGAAACTTTTCGAGCGGTGCAACACCGTGGCCGAATTTTGCATTTGACTTCGGACAATGTGCAACTTTCGCGCCGTTCGCTGCGATGCGTTCGATGTCGTCGTCGTTCGCATGAACGCAATGAGCAAGCAGCGGCTGCGCCGACAAAACGCCGAGACGCGTCAGGTATTCAATTGGTGAACAATGCGGGCTGTGCCACTCGAGATCGAACTTTTCGTAAACCTCGGTAAAAAACCCTGTGCCGCGTGTAAGCAATTCTATTTCGCTCGCCGACTCAGCAGCGTGAATCGTGAGCGGAATTCGATTTAAGATCGAATACTGAGCGATCAACTCAAAAAGGTGCGAGCTGACCGTGTATGGCGAATGCGGCGAGATGCCGACGGACACCAAGGCAGACTCGTCGGCGCGCATCGATTCGAATTTTGCTGCGAGCTTTTTGAAATCGTCCTCCGCCGTGCGATTGTCGGGCGAGAATTCGGTTTCTTGAAAGACGATGCCGCGCAAACCTGTCTGCTTTAACGCTTTGAATCCGGCTTCGCCGTTTCGTCCGATGTCGCCAAAACAAGTCACGCCCGCTGCCGCTCCTTCGTGCGCTCCGACAAGCGCCGAAGCATCGATCTCGTCGGGCGACATATTTTCGCGAATCGAATTTAGCCGTAAAAGCCACGAGCGAAAGTCGTGTTCGACATCGTCGAGAGCGCCGCGCATCGACGTGAGTTCCAGGTGCGAGTGGCAATTTACAAAGCCGGGCAGAATTGCGGCATCGCCGAAATCTTCAATGACAGCTTCAGGGAAACTCGCGACAATTTCATCACGCGTGCCGACCGCGACGATCTTGTCGGCATCGATTACGACGGCGCCGTTTTTGATCGGCGGCGACGAGATCGGCAGCACGTGTGACGCGCGAAGAATCTTCATCGGCCTTTGCCTTGCTCGGCGCGATAGCGGGCGAGTATTGAGGTGACGTAATTTTTTGTAGAAGCGATGCCGATGCGCGTCATAAATTCACTTTCGGTGAGCGTTGCCGCGTCGGTTTCGCGGGTCCAATCTTCGACGCGGCTCGGGCCGGCGTTGTAGGCGGCGAGCATCATCGCGGTCTCGGCCTGACGATCGCGATATTGTTCGCGAAGTTTTTCGAGATACCAGCAGCCGGCCTGAATGTTGCGTTCGGGGTCGGCAAGAAACTCGTTTACATTTTCAGCCGTTTGTTTTTCAAACTCGCGAAGACCGGTTTCCTTCGCCCACTCGCGTGCGACCGTCGGCGTAACTTGCATCAAACCGACCTCGGCGTCGGCACCGAGCTTCCATGCGCGAAAATAAGTTTCTTCGTAGATCAAACTCCAGACGAGTTTTTCATCGAGGCGATATACGCGCGCCTGCCGCGCGATCAATTCGTCGTATCTATGAATCCAGTAGTCGGGGAAAAAATACGCGGCCGCAGCAGCGATGATCAAAAGAATGAAGAGTATCGAAATGAGATAGCGAAGCATCGTGCAAAATTATTTTTTTACAGGAGTTCGCTTTTTGGATCTTGTGTGCGACGTGCGAAGAGTTTTTTCTTCGCCGGTCACGACGCGTGTAACGGGCTGGTTACGTGAAACAATGCGACTGCTGCCCGTTCGCGCCATCTCAGCGAAAGCGATGACGTCGTAGTCGGCTTCGAGCGACATCTCACGGCGGACATCGAGCAGCTTTTCTAAAAACTTCGGACGACGATACATAACCTTATGTGACTAATTGTTCACGGTCAGGCGATATTCGTCAAATGTCGGAAATTTATTGAACCAGTTCGAGCGAGGCGATATCTTTGAATTCGGCTGGCGGCATCTCGACGTGGGCGTTACGATTTAAAAACTCTTTAAGAGCATCAAAACTCATCGGAGCAGCGAAATGATAGCCTTGCGCGCTCTCGCATTTCAACCTTTTCAGCGCATCGAGTTGCGTTGTTGTTTCGACGCCTTCGGCAATTACTTTGAGGCCGAGATTGTGTGACAGCATAATGATCGAGCGGACGATGTCGTCGTTTCGGCCTTCGCTGTCGATCATCGATACGAACGAGCGATCCATCTTCAGCGCCGAGATCGGCAGTTTCATCAGATAACCGAGATTGGAATAGCCGGTGCCGAAGTCGTCGATGTTGATCTCGACGCCGAGGTCGAGAAGTTGGTTCAGCATAACGATCGCACGGTTCTGGTGTTCGAAAAAGACGGACTCGGTGATCTCAATTTTTAGCTGACGCGGCGAAAAATTAGTTTCGTCAAGAATGTCCGCAATAGTTTTTACAAGCGTCTCTTGCGCGAATTGTCTGCACGACAAATTTACGCTTACCGCGTATTTCTTCTTGTCCGTTTCGCGATTTTGCAGCGAGCCGATATCGTGACAAGCCCGGCGAAGCACCTGTTCGCAAACGCGATTGATAAGGCCGATCTCTTCGGCGAGCGTGATGAATTTACTCGGCTTGATTTCGCCGAGTTCAGGATGTTCCCAACGGGCGAGCGACTCGAAGCACTCGATCTCGCCTGTTTCGAGAGAATAGATCGGCTGATAAACGACCTCGATCTGTTCACGCTTGACTGCACGCCTGAGATCGGTCTCTAACTGCAAGATCTCTTTGGCAGCACTATGCATCCGTTCGTCGAAGACCTCGTGACGAGCTTTGCCTGCGCGCTTTGCTTGATACATTGCGGTGTCGGCGTCGCGCATTACGTCTTCGCTGGTGACGTGTTTTTCGGACGCGTGCAGAATGCCGATGCTCGCTGAGCTATAAACTTCGTGGCCTTGAAGGTCAAACGGCAGGCTGAATTTATGCTGTATGCGTTCGGCGATGCCGGCAACTTCGCTGACATCGAATTTTCCTTCGACCAAAACTGTAAATTCGTCTCCGCCAAGTCTTGCAACCAGATCCGAGGGCCGCATGCATTCACTCAGACGCACGCCTATCTCTTTTAGCAGCTCGTCACCGATCAAGTGGCCTAAACTGTCGTTGACGTATTTGAAACGGTCGAGGTCGATGAACAAAACGGTGACTTTGTAACCGACGAGTTGTTTGGCCTTGTCGAGTGCATCGCCGAGCCGCTTCATAAATACCGGCCGATTTGGCAAACCTGTTAACGCGTCGTGCGTTGCTTCGTGCTGAAGCTTTTCTTCGGCTATTTTTCTATCCGTGATGTCCTGAAGTTGGAAGATCAGATTAGGCTGCACAGATTTTGTGTCGCTCGCCGCAGAGACGCTCCAGGAAGTCCAAACGGTCTCGCCGTTTTTGTGAATGTAACGCTGCTCCATCTGGCAGTTAGAATTTTTGCCCGAAAGCAATTCGTGCACTTTTACAAACGTCAGGCCGAGATCGTCGTGGTGCATCATCGATTGGAAGTCGGTCGCCAGAAATTCCTCCTCGCTGTAACCGAGAATTTCGGTCAATGCGAGATTTACCTTTAGCCACTGACCCGTCGGCGATAATAGTCCGATGCCGATCGGCGCGTAATCAAATGCGCTGCGAAAACGCTCTTCGGATTCGCGCAAAGCGTTCGATTTAGTTTCGAGAGTCTTTGCGTATTGTTCGGCCTGCTCGGCTTGCTGCATCGAGATCTCGACGTTTTTCATATACATTCGATATGAAAGATAGACGAGTAAAATCACCGGGAAGCTAGCGAGGATCGTGCCCAGACCCCAGACGCGCGAAATCTGAACCATCGCACCGGCACCGGCCGCGCCGATAAAATGCGACAAGAATATCCAGAGGTATTTACTTGTCCAGGTTTCCCAGAGTGGGATATTTTCTTTCAGCGATGCGTGAATCGCCGCAAGCGTCGTGTTGCACAGAAACGGCGTCACAGCCACCACGGACAGCGCGATCACGAAAGTTTGCAGGTCGTCCGTATATCCGAAGACATATTCTTTTCCCGAAAAGTTGCGAAGCACTTCCAGTGCAACGACGACTGCTCCCATAGAGATCGCCATTGTCGCTGCATTAAAGGCGACCGTTATTTTGCGATTGCAAAACTGCCACGCCGAAAATGTGGCTTCGATCGCGGCCAGCATGATCGCAAAACCACCTCCGTAAATCAGCAAAGTCAAAAATACGAGTGTGTCGGAAACTGAAACGTGAGATTTAAAACGCGGAATCTGGATCGTCATTCGCGATCCGATCAAAACCGTAAACACGGCCACCAGCACCAGATAAATATCCACTTTGACCCAATCTGCGCTGTAAAGGCCCAAACCGAGGCACACTGCGCCCACTAAAATGACGACAGCCATAAAAATGTCCGATTTGGTCCACTTGTTCATTGGGGTTTTGCAGTTGGCGTCATCACGAGAGAGCAGACAACGTAAATGGCTGAATCAGCGGGGACTTACTGTGAATATAACAAGAAGGCTGCTGTGGGAATCAGCCTTCTTATTATCACGTAATGCCAACATCTTTGTCCACTGTTTTCTTACATTTAGGCGAAGAGCGTCGTGCAGTGGTCGGTGTTGCGATAACCGGCTTTCATAAAGCTTCTGTGAGCCGATTTGAACTCCACGTTGCTAAGCAGGCAGATGTTCTCGACACGATTCAGAAGTTCGAGCGAGAGTGCTGCCAGACAGTCCGAACCGACGCCTTTTCCGCGATATTCGGACGAGACATAAATGCCTTCCAGATAGATCGTGTTTTCGGTTTCGGCGATGATATCGGCCTTAAAGACAAGCTTTTCGCCATCGGTCACGATGAAGACACGACCTTGCTCGATGCGTCTTGCGACTCGCTTGAGAAAGCCTTCACGATCCTTCTGCATCGGATCGACGCCGCATTCGATGAATGCAACCTCGGCCTGAGCTTCGGCGACCGGAATCAGCCAGTCCATTGTGGCGGTTTCGAGTTTGTGTTCCTTGCCGCGAACGGCGAATGGGAACGCGATCTCGAAAATAGCTTCGGTGCAGGTGAGTCTCGGAGCCTTTAGACCGTCGGTCATATAGTTCCAGAACCTTTCTGCATCGTTGCCGCTCGACATCACCAAGTGAAGCGGTGTCGCCGAGTGTTTGGCTCTAAACGCGAGAGATCTGATGGCTTCGTCGCTGTGTGCTTCGACCAGTGTCGTGTGCCCGATCAGCGCGACGCCTTCGAGTTCGCCTTTTGCATTGCGGTAGCCGTAATAGACGCCGCGATTCAGTTCGCTCTCGATGCCGTTGTCATTGATAAAGCTCGTCATGACAACCGTGTGGACCGGGCGAACGCTCAAGAAGGCAAGCACTTCGCCGGTGTTTTCGTTTTTCAATTCGTGCACTCGGCTCATATCCGGTGCAAGCATGATCATTGGCTGACTGAAGCTATTTTTTTCAACTGCGACTGTTTTGATTTGGTATCTCATTTTCATTTCCTCCTATATTATTTTCAGTTGAAAAAATTACTCCATCGCAGGCGTTTCATCACCAAGCAAAACGCTGTCACCGATAAGAACACCGTCGCCGACAAGAACACCGTCGCCGACCAGAACACCGTCACCGACGAGCACGCCGTCGCCGACGAGCACGCCGTCCGCAACGAGCACGCCGTCGCCGACGAGCACACCGTCACCGACAAGCACGCCGTCACCGACCAAGACACCATACGACAGATAAATCGTTCCGGCACCTAGCGGCAAACCGTTACTGGTATTAACGTTGCGATTGACCGTGAGGCCGGTCGTAAAATACGTTGTCGTGTTTAGCGAGAACGCGCCGTTAGCGAATGTAACGCCGTCGCCGAAGATATATTCACGCTTGTAAGCAGTTTGAAATTGCGATACAAGGTTTGCACCGGAGATGCTCGTGAATTTGCCGATTATGTTCTGGCTCCATGCGAATGTGTTTCCACCGATCGTCGTTGCCGGCGTCGGCATTACCCAGCCCGACGGCACCGTCGTCGTTCCTTTTGCCAACGTCTGAAAATCGACATCGGTTCTAAGCGAACGAGCTAATCTCACCGCGCCTTCGATATTGAGTTGGCCTGCGCCTTGCTCGAACGTGTTTGCACCCGAGATCGGCTTTGCCGTGTATTGCATGATCATCCGGACCATTCCCGGCGTCAGGTTTGGATTGACTTGTAACAACAGCGCCGCAGCACCGGCGACAACCGGAGCCGACATCGACGTGCCGCTCATGTACATGTTCTTGTCGACATCAGGGGTAAGAACCTCATTCGTCAGGTTAAGGGCCGGGCTGAGCGTTGACATCAAATTGCCGGGAGCCTTGTATGAAACCAACTTGTTGCCCGGTGCAACGATGTCCGGCTTGATCAGGTTGTCAAAAACTGCCGTTCCGGTTGACGTGCGATAGTAGCTGCGCGTCGGTCCGCGTGAGCTAAAGCTCGACATCGTGTCATCCGCCTGCGACGCGGTGCCCATCGAATTGCTGGCGCCGACCGTGATCGCGTATGGGCTGTTACCCGGGCTGTGGATCTGACCGTAAGTTTTTGCACCCGTGGAGTTTTTGCCCAGGTTACCGGCGGCCGCAACAACGACAACGCCGGCATTTGCCAGAGCTTTTACTTTCAAGCAGATCGGGTCGTTGGTGTAAGTGTCAACGGCGGTCGTGCCAAGGCTGAGGTTAACGACCTTGATGTTGTAGGTCGTGCGGTTATTGAGAATCCAATTAAGACTGTTGAGCAGCCACGAGGTTTGACCCAAACCGTTATTGTTCAACGCTTTAACGCTGATGATGTTTGCCTTGACCGCTAAGCCGCGGTAAGCACCGGACGACATGGTCGAGCTGCCGGCCGCGAGCCCGGCAACGTGTGTTCCGTGGCCGAATGCGTCAGTCGTGTCTGCTGCGTCGGTGAAGTTAACATTAGCCGTGATTCGCGAGGTGGAACCGTTTTTGAATCCGTTGTGAGCCGCATAAATGCCCGAATCGACAACCGCGATGCCGATGCCCGCGCCGTCGAGCGTGTATGCCGCGCGGCCATTCAGAGCCGCCTGCCAACGCATAAGCGTCATGCCGGTCGTATCTTCGACGTGACCCGTAAAGCCCGTTTGTCTGTCAGGCGAAACGTAGTTCATTAAACCACTCGCCGAAAGCGTGCCCAGCAGCGAAAGCGGCAGATTGACGACGAGGGTTTCGTCATTGCCGATGCGGCTCGTGACACGAGCTTGACCGTTTGCGAGCATTTGGCGAAGCGACGCGCTGTCCGCATCTTTCGCCTGAAGAATAACGTCAACGCGACCGCTCGGATCGTTTGCCATCATTTCACGCAGATCGGGCGAAACATTGTCGCCGCGATAGCCTTCGTTATCCGAAGCTTTGTTCTCAGCAATTGCAGAAGCAGAGCTCTGATCCGTAACAAGGATGCCAGCAAAATAACCTGCGATCTCAGCATTGGATTCGATGCGTTCAGCGTATGCCGCAGCCGAGCTGCCGCCAATGACGGCAAGTTTGCCGTCCACTACCGCGTTGAAGAGGCTCTGCGTCACCGCTTTGTCGCCAACGAGATTCGTCAGCTCATCGACGTATAAAATGACCTTGCCGTTTGCTGCAACAGCGTCAGCGACGATCGCGTCGATCATCGCAGCAGCTTCTTCACGCGAATTTGCATTCGAGAAAAGATTTGCAGCTTCGAGTTTGAGAATCGTGCGGTCGGTAAGTTTAGCCGAGATGTTGCCAGTCGCGATGCGGATTGCTACCTGTTCGACAACCGCTTCCTGAGCGGCCTTGTCTTCATCGACGATCACTGGCTGACGGCTATTTTCAACTGCCAAAACGCTGATAAGCTTTGCAGTCTCTTTATCAAAACGCGAATTCTCTTGCAGACGGCCATCGCGGGCGAGCTGCGTCAAGTCGGTCGTGTATTTTGCAGTCACGGCCGATTTCGCGAAGGTGGCGGCTGCGTTGTTGTTCACAACGCCAACGGCGAACACGTTCGAGAATACAAAAGACGCGAGTAATGCAGTTGCTGCAAATTTTCTCGTCTTCGTAAATCCAAATACTGATATCTTCATAACGTTAACTCCCTGTTTGGGTCAAAAGTCTCACACGACGCGCACGCCGCTCCGCGATTCCTTTATCAATGCCCGTGCCAAAGTCTTAAGTGTTGAAATAATGTGTTTTAGAAGTTTGACCGAGGTTTCTCAACTTGTTCTGAATGGTCAAGTTGACCGATTCATTCGGTCACATTGAGCACAGTTGACATAAAAAAGGCCGGGCTCAATAAAGAACCCGGCCGTCGCCGCTCGTGAGGAGTTGTCCAGACCTCAAGGAGCGGGATTTGAATTTTCGCGCACTGCGCGACGCAACAACCTGAGCAATGCTTGTGCCAAAAATTAAGCTAAGAAAATAGTGTGTTTAACCGAAGTGAGGTCTGTAATGCTTTGCTGCCTTCGGTCATCGTGAATAACGAAATCGGTCAGCGTGAACGATTTTGAGCGCAAAAAAAGAAGGCCCGAGCGGCCTTCCTGATCGTTTTGAAATTTCAGATTTCAGATTTCAGATTTCAGATATTCAGAATATCGACAAGCTCTTGAACGGACGCCGCTGATTTGTGCAGAGCCGTGCGTTCGTCATTTGTAAGATTGATCTCGATGATCTGCTCAACACCATTCTTGCCAAGCTTGACCGGAACGCCGACGAATAGATTTGATACGCCGTATTCGCCCTCGAGGAAAACTGCGCATGGCAAAATCTTTTTCTTATCTTTAAGAATCGCCTCGGCCATCTCGACCGCTCCCAAACTTGGCGCGTAGTAAGCAGAACCGGTTTTTAGCAGACCGACAATTTCGGCGCCGCCGTTTGCGGTTCGCGTGACGATCGCGTCGATCTGATCTTTTGGCAGAAGCTCGGTTATCGGAATGCCGGCGCATGTCGAATATCGCGGCAGCGGAACCATCGTGTCGCCGTGACCACCGAGCACAAATGCCGTAACATTCTCGACCGAGACATTAAGAGCTTCAGCCAAGAAGCAACGCATTCGCGCCGCGTCGAGCACGCCGGCCATGCCCATCACGCGATTTTTTGGAAAGCCCGAACGGCGAAACGCAACCTGCGTCATCGCATCAAGTGGATTCGAGACGACAATGATGAAAGCGTTCGGCGAGTATTTCGCAACTTCGTCCGTGACGGTGCCGACGATGTCGGAGTTTGTTTTCAAAAGATCGTCGCGGCTCATGCCCGGTTTTCGCGGCAAACCGGCGGTGATTATGACGACGTCCGAATCTTTTGTTTCCTCATATGAGTTCGCACCGACGAGTTTTACGTCAAAGCCGTCGATCGGCGCCGCCTGTGCCAAGTCGAGCGATTTACCTTGTGGCGTTCCCTCGACGATGTCCACCAAAACCACGTCCGCCAGCTCTTTCGCAGCGATCCAATGAGCGGCCGTCGCGCCGACATTTCCCGCACCGACAACCGTAACTTTATTTCTTCCAGCCATTTTTTAACCTTCCTGTTGTAAAATAAAACGTAATTTTGTCACAGTTGACCGCAAACGGCAAAGCCGAATTCAGCGGAACATAAATTTATGATGCGTGAACTTTTACGCCTTTCGATGGCGTTGATAATTTTGTTGTCGGCAATTGGCCAAGCGGCTTTTGCGCAGGCAAATCCGGCTTCGCTTTCAGGCAAGCGGCTGAATCGAATCGTGATTCGCGGAGCGATGGTAGTCGATGGCAGCGGCAAACCGGCAGCCGGGCCATTCGACATCGTGATAGAGAACGACACGATCAAGCAGATCGTCTCCTTCGATCCGGTCGCGGCAAAAGAAGGTCGCGCGCGTCGTCCTGAGAAAGGCGATCTCGACATCGATGCAACCGGCAAATATGTTTTGCCGGGCCTCATAAATCTTCACGGTCACACGCACGACGAACGCGGCGGAGTCGCGATGCCGGTCGAATACGTTACAAAACTCTGGCTCGCGTGCGGCATCACGACGGTGCGCGACGCGTGGGCTAACGCGAAGATACTCGGCTATCGCGATTCTATAGCGGCTGGTAAACTCGTCGGTCCACGAATTTTTGCATACGGCGGTTATCCGGCGCCGAATCAGCACACGCCCGAATTAGCACGCGCACGAGTTCGCGATCTCAAAGCTGCTGGCTACGATGGCATCAAACTTTATACGATGGATCGCGACTTAATGGCGGCGATGATGGACGAAGCAAAAAAGCAGGGAATGCGCGTCATGCATCACGTCGGCGTCGAAGAGACGAACGCGTGGGATGACATCAAAGGCGGCATGACGTCGATCGAACATTGGTATGGCATTCCGGACGCGGCGATCGAATCGGGGCGACAAAATTTTCCGAGCGACTACAACTACAACGACGAAGTCGATCGTTTTCGTTATGCCGGTCGTTTGTGGCGCGAGGCGAATTGGGACAAGTTGATGAAGGTTCTCGACGGAATGGTCGAAGCCAACGTCGCCTGGGATCCGACACTCGTCATTTACGAAGCGTCGCGCGACCTACAACGCGCACAGACGAATCCCGCGTTCGCGGAATATCTGCATCCTGTCCTCGAAGAATATTTTAAACCGAATCCCGCCAATCACGGCTCGTACTTCATCGGCTGGTCATCGACGGACGAAACTTTTTGGAAAGAGAATTATCGAATCTGGATGAAGGCGCTTTATGAATTCGAGCGACGCGGCGGCGTGATCGGAACTGGCGAGGATGCGGGATTCATTTATCAGATTTACGGCTTCGGTTTGATTCGTGAGCTTGAGCTGCATCAGGAAACCGGTTTTCATCCGCTCAAAGTGATTCAACACGCGACCTCAAACGGCGCAAAAATTCTCGGCAAGGAAGATACGATCGGCCGCATCCGTGTCGGTTACAAAGCCGATATGATCGTCGTCAACGGCAATCCGCTCGAGAATTTTAAAGTCCTTTCACCTCTCGGCGTCGAAGAAATTCGCGATGGCAAGACGGTGAAAACCGGCGGCATCGAATGGACGATTCGCGACGGCGTGCCGTTTCACGCACCGACGCTTGCGGCTGAAGTTCGAGCATTGGTCGCTGCTGCTCGAAAAAAACCATAGAGAAAAAGCCCGACGTGCTCTCCCCTTCACGCCGGGCTTTTTCATAAATGGCCGAACGGTTTCTCGCCAACGGCCAAACTCGAATTAACTTTTTTCAATAACCGATCACCGGTAAAACAACTTCTTTTTTCAACTCGATCTCAAACTCCTGATCTTTACGGATGCGCGCCTCGCTGCCTTTTCTAAAAGCGATCACATCCAGAAAACTTATCAAAAAGAATTTCGAAGTTTCCTCTTTCAAAGTCTTACTCACAAACGCGCCTTCGATCGTGCGTGTGCCGTGAATGAGCTTGAGACTTTCGAATACGACCTCGAGCTTTCCATCGCGACCGGAGTGAGCGGCGCGAGCAACTTCCGTTACGCGGCCCTGGACAATCGCCCCGGCCGGCAGCACGACCGTTTCGTCATTCATCACTGGTGTGACAACCGACGCGATAAACGTGTCGTTAACGCTCGCTACTTTCGAGCTTAATTCGACATCGAGTTTTAATCGCAGCCTCGTTCCCGCGGGCAGACGATAGATCGAATCGCGTTGAGCTATCAGGTAAACCGAATTTCCAAAGATCAGCAGCGTCAATAAAAAAACCGAACTTAGTCGAGTTTTGTGTATCATGAACGACCTCCGAGCCTCGCATTCGACCTGTCGCCCGCGAAGCAATTAAGCAATGGCCATGCCATCAACCGTCAAATTCAATTAGAAAAACGAAATGCAGTTATTTGAGTGTGTCTCAAGCGATGAGGTTGCATGCGGCGTCGATTTTTATGCTGGTATCGTTTAAGCCGCACACGATATGGGGCGCGAGATTATTGCAATATCGGATGCCCGCCGCCCTTGCTGTGATCGGCGGTTTCGCGCCATCGCGCTCTGTCGTTGTGATACAGCACGATGTGCTCGCCTTCGTAACGAACGACGTTCGAGATACGCGAAAAATCTTTTGTATGCTCAGCAAAGACAAACGCACACGGCTCGTTTGAGATCACCATTCCCGCCGCGTAAATGTAGCCGCCTTGATCGTAAACGCTGCCAGCGTACTGAGCTGCGCCAATAGCAATATCGGGCGAATAGTTGCCATGACTGTCTTTTGTGCGATCGGCTTTTGCAATAAAAATGCTGTAATCGCCATATCTCAGCCGCTTGCGATAATTGTGTTTTTTCGCAACCTCAAACAGCTCGGCCAAGCCCTTGTCGATAGCATTCAGCACCGCAGACGACGGTTTGTTGACGGCGTAAACATTCGCGCCTTTAGTAGTTTTTGTAGTGACGGTAAATTTATCGCCAGTCGTTCTCTCAGCCTTTGCCAGAACGCGCTGATCTTGCGCGCTCAGAGTTTGCACGCTTGTAACAATGATTACGAAACAAATTATCGAGATTAGTTTTGCCATGTCCTTCGACTCCCGGACAAGGTCGGTGGCAAGTATGATGCCACAACGAACGGTTAAATGGTGCTGAGGGCGAATCGAACCCCTGATCTTCGGCATTGCGAACACCGCGCTCTCACAGACTGAGCTCATCCCCGATTAAGTTAAAAAGTTAAAAGTAAAAGGTGAAAATTGCAAGCCTTAATTGCTGCAGTCGCTTTCTATGCTTTTCAGAAGATCGCAGTTGAAGCGGAATTCAAAGCAGCTTCGCGAACGCCGAGAATTTGCGGCTCGTGACGCTTCGCGGTATCTGTCGATTTTGGACTAAAGGCTACGTCGTGCATTTATTACCGATCTTGATATCACATTTTATATAATGCTCAAATTATGGAGATGCAGCGTTCGGCCCGTCGAAGCCTTACTCACTGACATCTGCATTACGCGATCCGCGATCGCGTCAGCCTCGCTCTCCGTCGCATCACTCAGTTTAGACGCGCTTAACCCATCGCTTTTATCGCGGGTTCTGTCCACGATTTTTAAGGTCCTTTCGATCATCAAATTAGCTAGAACATCCAGGTTGCTCGAAGGCCGGCCGTAAAGAACGGCAGCATTTTTTCGTCCTTAACGAAAGTCTCAATGTCATGCAATTCCATAGGACTCGTTAGGCCGGCACCTAACTCTGCGTTAAAGGACATGTTAAGAATCGAAGGTGAAAATTTGTAACCAAAATCAACACCGGTATAGCCGTAGCCGCCAGGTACGTAGGACAATTCGCCACCTTCTTCCGAACGGTCGCTGAAAAAAGCGGCACCACCTTCGACAAATCCTCCCATATTGAAACCGCCGGCACCGGGCGTCCACATCTTCTCGATACCGATTCGTGCCCCGAGTAGAAAAGCGTTTTGCGCGTCGACTGAAAGGCCGGTCAGGAATGACCCATGCATACCCACAAACAATTCCCAATCGCGTGCGCGGGTGAGTGGAATTCCCAAGTCGATGCCATAGTTTATAAACATTCCATGTGTGCCGCCAAAATTTGCGTACCCAGTCGTCGGCAAGACAAAACTCAGCGGCGTGCGTATATCGACTCCGGTGAAAACGCCCTTTTCCTTTAGTTCAAAATTACAATCACGAAATTTGCGTCCAAGCCAGGCTGGCAGATGAGAAAAATGTCTGGTGTGCATTACCGCATTGGCCAAATAGGAGTTATCCATGATGGAAAAATCGCCAGGGGTAACCTTGTCCGCAGGCCGCGGGGTTTTACGTTTTTTCGGGTCTTTCTCCTGATATTCGTCGGCCGCACCCAATACAACGTGTCCTGCCTCGTGCCACAGAGTATTGTCCGACACCCCGACACTGATGTGACCGGCGTCTTCACGGTCTATGCTCTTAACCACTTCGATCGAACTTGCGAATTCACCGGTTCCTTCTTTTGCCGCGATGTTTATCGGAATTGTTCGACCGCTGCAAACCGTACATTTTTCACTCGACCCGACTTCGATCTCGACCCAGCCGTTTAATTTTTCCTTTACCACTCTAAAGAACCGATCTTTCTCAGTCTTCAATTCCTCATCCGTGACAATTTGTTCTGGAATTGACGATTTCTTAAATTCAACTTCGACCGTCGAGGTGAGCGTGCAGTTTTGTTTGTCAAATTCCATAAGTGACGGCATCGTCCTTTTAAATAGAGGATCACCTGTTCGCAGAACGCGTTCGCTGATAATGTCTCCCTCTTGTTTGAAAGTGGAATTTCCTTTGGCATCTTTCGCGTCGCTTCCGGTCTGACCAGCCCACGGTTTAAAGTTGCCGCCCGGCGGAGCATAATCATTGGGCACCGGCTCCTCGGGATCTTTCACGCATGGTTCCTGAGCTCCGAACGGGTTAACCGTCACGTCGCGGCAATTTTTTAGACCTTTTTTGCTGAGCCATGCGGCAAACTGCTCCGAATGTCGAGTTGCCGATTCTCTGGGTGTGCCGGTTTCTTTGCAGAACTGTTCGAGTAAGTCATCGTGAACCGGATCTTCAACAGGTTTACGATGAATTTTGCCGGTATCCTGTCCAACGTGTGCAAGCTCATGCGCTAGCAGATGTTTTCCACTTTCACTTTCCGGTTTGTATTCTCCATTTCCGAAAACAATATTATTTCCGAGTGTATAAGCTTTCGCATCAATCGCTCTCGCGGATTGGCCAGCAACTGAATCTGTATGGATTCGCACGGAGCTCAGGTCATAGCCCATTCGCGGCTCAAAAAAACTTCTGGTCTGAAGATCGAGCGGACTCCCGCCGGAGCCGATCACAGTGTTTACATGGCTTAAGCCTTGGGATGAAACACTAGTATTCGCAGGTAGTGGTTTGTGTTGAATCTTCTCGTCTTCTTCGTTTTCACATGCATTGCATCTGCGGTGTATAGCGGTTGCGGAATTTGAGACGGACGCAACGGGTTTCGAAACCCCCACCGGCATCCGCATTACTCGCTCGGCCATTCTGTCGGCTTCGATCTCGGCCGGATCGTTTGGTTGGGAAATGTTTAAGTTGCTCTTCGCCTGACATGCCGGGCAGCCGCCGCCGCATGCGCACGAAGCTTTTCGGAAGATCGCAGTTGAAGCGGAATTCAAAGCAGCTTCGCGAACGCCGCGAATTTGCGGCTCGTGACGCTTCGCAGTATTTGTCGATTTTGGACCGAAGGCTACGTCGTGCATTTATTACCGATCTTAAATATCACATTTAGACAAACGCTCAAATCACGGCCATGCGGTGTTCGCTAATAACTGATGGCATTCGTTTACACTGCCACGTTTTAATGCGGCCACGCGAGCGGGATTTGCCGGATCGACGTGAACCGGCACAGCAGGCGCAGCGACTCCGATCGGCGTGATCAATCCTGCCGGACGTATGGCCATACGCAATTCAACAACCGCCGACGCGCCAACTCCGCCATCCGTAAACGGCTGAAGACGCGGTAGCGTTTCAGGTGTTCCGGGTGAAGTTTCGACACTGACGGTTGGCGTCGCTATTCCAGATGCAATCTCGCCCATTACCCTGATGGCACGGCCCGCGCTGACGCCGGCCAGTGTGTCCGCACCGTTTCTGAACCCTACCGTATCAACAAGAAGCTCAGGCTTACCGTTCAAAAAAGCAACTGCTGCAGCGATCTGGGCTGCAAATGGAGCGGGATTAGTCTCATTAACGCCAAACGGCCCGACGGTGAATACGCGCAGCGATTCGCCGCGGTGTGTGCCGTCAGCTGCGAGACCGCGTCGTGCACCGCCGAGACCCATTTCGACGGCAAGTGCATTTTGGACACGAACGGTCGAGTCGTGTTGGTCGTCGTAAGCGCGGTCGGTCGAAGCGGCTTCATGCGCGTTGATTTTCATCAAGGCAGCGTGGCCGCAGAGTTCGTGGCCAAAAACTTCCACGGCCGGCTGCGCCGATGTTGTCGCGACGGGACCTGCCGTCCAATGACGCAGTTCGGGTGCACCGGCGCCGCTGGTCGGCGTCATCCTAACTCTGTGCTCGCTCTCTCGTGTCGATGGCCCACCTGTTGAAGTCACTATAATGTCCCAATCGTCACCCCACGGCCGCGTCATTGTGCATAGACAACAGCAGCCAAGTGGGTTGCTGCTCGTGGACACGTCGCGGAATCGCGGAATCGCACACGGCGTCCCACTTCGCGGCCTGATAACGCCGGTCGTGCTGTCGGTCTCAAAATCCGGACAAAGTTGCGTCACCATTGGCGCGATCATAGAAATCGCAGTTGTCGGGTCGTCCGAATCGGCTTTATTCACTTTCAGTCTGCGATGAAGTTTATTTGTATTTTGCTGCGTCACATGCGCCAGCTCGTGCGCGAGTAGGTGACGTCCCGACTCGCTATCGGGTTTATATTCGCCGCTGCCAAAAACGATGTCGCTGCCCAGCGTGTATGCCTGTGCATTCAGTCGTCGCGCAGACTCAGCCGCCGCATCGCCGGTGTGTAATCTTACCGCCGACAAATCATAACCCAGCCGAGGTTCGAAAAAATTACGCGTCTGCAAATCAAGCATCCGCCCGCCCGAACTAATTACATCGCGAACATGATTTGGATTTTGTGAAGAGTCTCCGCCAGCCGACGGCAAAGCCTTTCGCTGAACCGCCATTTCGTCGTCTTCGTTTTCACATGCGCTGCACTTGCGATAAATACGATTCGATCCCGCAGCATTCGCGCTTGTGAGAATTTTCGAACTTTGTCCCGCCGCACCAACGCCGTGCTCCGTCGAAATCTTACTCTCTGACATCCGCATTACTTTGTCAGCGATCTGATCGGCCTCGATCTCGGCGGTGTCGTTGGGCTGGGAAACTTTGAGGTCACTAGACTTAGCTTGACACGCAGGGCATCCACCGCCGCAGGAGCAGGAAGCTCTGCGATTTATCATTTCATCGCCAGTCGGAACTGAGTGCCGATAGACAATATTGGTCGACGCATTGATATTTGCGCGGTGTCGTTTCCCGACATCGCCACGCTGGATAAGTCTCGCTGCACTTTTAGCACCCATAGTAGCAACTAAAACGCGAGTTCTTTTATCAGCCAGCCTGCCCAGCAAACGACTGCCAGCAACGCGATGACCGATCCAAGGCGTGTCGTACTTATTGCATTGACCCGCCATGAGAACAGAGATATCTTCACGCCAAGTCGTTTCAAGTTGATCTTTTGTACCTGTCCGACGTGATAGAGCGGCTTGTCCAGCTCGCTTTCAAATCCATTTTCTTCCTTCAACTGCCGAAACGTTTCCTTGATCTCGGCCCGATATGTATCAACAAGAAATTTGTCCTCGGCACTCATCAGATACCAAAGGATCGAAACGACCAACCCGGTAAAAAGCAACGCTATGCTCGTCTGATCAGACTTGGTAAATATGATTCTGCCGCTGACGATCGCCGTCTCAGTCACAAGAAAAAAATTAAACCGCGTCCACATCCGAGTAAAGTGATCAGTGAGAAAGCGAACCTTTAACTCATAATCTTTTATTAAATATTCTTTAAGTTCCATCTCGCACCTCTTACGTTTTTCATGTTATCCGTCGCTGTCGACGTTACAGTCAAATGGCTCGTATCGTACCCTAACGGGCAAAGGAGCCTGGAAATATTCCGGATAAGGAGCGTTTTCGGCCCCGAAGAAGCTGGCTACATATGGATCATTAAAATACCATGTCAAGGAATGTCCGCATTCCTCGGCTACCAACGATTGCTCGACGGCCTGCAACCAGAACCTTGCAGCGATATCATTAACGCGCACGGGGTCACCCATAAAAACTAGCCATCGGTATCCGGTCTTGACTTCGAACAGATTTCCTCCCAAGTCCATCGCATCGTAATCGACCGAAATGCCGTTTGGATCAGTTATCCTCATCTCACGCGGAACCTGACTGAGACTCGTCGCATATTGCGCATGGCACAAAAAGCGTCCGAACTGCTGACCTACCGAGAGGTACTTACATTTTCCGCGCTTTGTTTCTTTATCGAGATCGCGATCGACGTCGGGACGCGGAACGGGGCTCCATCCCAACGCGGAGGCACCGAATTTAAAAGCCGACGCGGTTGGGTCTCCGAAAACCGTAGATGAAGGAGCGACCGAGACCGGATTTGATTTCCAGCTGGGAACCACCGGGACTGGGGAGATGGCCGGGACTGGATTCGGGTTCCAGCCCGGAACTCCGACCGGACCGGGACGAGAAACCTGAACCGGTGCCGGTGCCGTATTCGCCGACATCACAGGCGCCGCTCCACCCGGACCATAATACGGCGTAGAGGTTGAGCTCGAGGTCGAGGCCCCAGTGCTAACCGCCGGTGCATTGACCGGCGGTGCAGATCCGGTTCCTTTTCCGCCCTGTATCACTTTCAGATCCGGCGGCGGCGGCGGGGGTGGGGGCTTTTGAGTCGGCGGAGCTATGTTTTTCGGCGGCAGCGGATCCCTGGTGAATGAGGTTTTCGCTTTGCTGTAACCGTACGAAAGCCCTTTCGAGAGGATCATACCTGTCGCCACGCCAGTCAGGTCTCGCTGCACCTGATTCGCCAGCTCGGTTCGTGCGGCGTACAACGTCGCCATAATTCTCGGCGTCGTGGCGTTCGAGAAAACGTTCGGCACGATGTATTTGCCGCCGGCTCCCCAGTAGTAAGCGTGTTTCGGAACAGTGTCGCCGGCCCGGGTTTCGGCCGCAACACCGGCGTTAGCTTCGTCGACCGTGTTGTATATGCAGTCGCCAACGCTGCGGCTCTTGTCGCGATCGACGAGAAGCCTGTTGGAAACGAACACCTTGTCTCCACCCTTCATATGAAGTTCAAATCCACCGAGGTAAAGGCCATATAGCATCTCCTCCATGGCATTGTCGATATATTCGGCGCGCCGCGGGATCGGTGTCGTCGTGTCTTCGTCACCGATGTTGACCTCAGTGTACTGGGCCGGACATGATGAAGATACACTGATGCTTTTGGTTTGAGATTGTGTTTTGTCCCGCTCGCCCACGACAGTCGTTTGGTATAAGTTCGGAAGGCTTGGATTAATGACGGCCCCGAGAGGTCCCGTATCGATCACTTCGCCCCTGCTGTTTAATGCCGACCATGTGCCATCTTCGTTCTCAATCCTAGAAACTGCTAAAGAAGCATCGGTGACAGGTTGGCGATAAATCGTTTGGCGGTCAATTTTCGACGACGTATCAGACTGCGTGACATGTGCGAGTTCATGTGCGAGAAGTCGTTTGCCGGTTTCGGTTTCCGGCTGGTACTGTCTATTTCCGAAAACGATATCACTGTCGAGAGTGAAAGCTTTGGCATCGATATCCTTGGCGGACTTCTCTGCCTGCGGGCCTGTATGGATGCGAACAGAATTCAGATCGTAACCAAGCCGCGATTCAAAAAAATTACGAGTGGTCCGATCTAGCGGCTGCCCGCCCGAGTTGATCGCACTTTGAACATGGGCGGGACTTTGGGATAAGGAGGTGCCCTTTGATGCGACAGGCTTTCGACGAATCGCGGAATGATCGGCCCCCGTTGGTATCGTTGACCCATTTGTCTCGTGTGCTACACCAGCCGGCATTGTCATCACTCTATCGGCGATTCTGTCGGCCTCAATCTCGGCGGGGTCATTTGGTTGTGAAACTTTCAGATCGCTCGACATACCCTGACACGCGGGACAGCCGCCGCCGCAGGAGCATGAGGCCTTGCGAAAAATAGTCGGTGACGAGTATTGGGAATTGTCAGAGTGAGATTGATGCATGCCGAAAGCGCGGTGATTCGTTTCCTTAGCATTGGCGTCTTGAGGTTTTGCGTGAGCAAAGGCATTCATTCTTTTACGCAACCCGTTATGTGCATGATCACTTAATTAACCCGTCATTTATCCGACTTCTTTCGGGCGGTCTTTTTTGTCGGCGGTTTTGCCGCCTTGGTTACTTTTTTGGTTTTCGGTGAAGTCTTTGCAGAGGCTTTCGCTTTTCTGACAGTTTTGGTCGGAGGCTTTGCTTTGGAAGATCTCGCCGGCTTGTCAGGCTTTTTAACGGTTGCTCTTTTCACGGGTGCTTTTACGAAGGCGGCTGTATTGATTTTTATGTTTGCGTTATTCGCTTCATCCTTCGTCGGCGCCGGAACAGGCGGAACGGGTTTGAGGACGGTGTCTTCGTTTTTTGTGTTTATATTTATATCGTGCGGCGGCTTTTGTTCTTTCTCGATAATTATTTCGACGCGATCGGTTTTACCTTCGGCGGGAGAAAGCTCGGGAATATTCGACGGCAAAAGTTTCGCTCCGCTTGAAGCGCGGATAAAGACTTGCTTCGGCGATCTTTCGGGTAGTTTTTTTGCCTTGAGCACAAAATAGCCGCTCTCGTCCGTAGTTGACGTGCCAAATGCACCAAGCTGCGTTCCGCTCCTGTCACACGCGGCGATGGTGACTTTCGGCGGAGGCGAACCGTCGGGCATGCGGACAAAACCGTCCACGCTCCAGCCTGTCTCGGTTCGGGGCGGCGGAGTAACGGCATCTTTGTAACGTGCAAAAAGAGTGGCTCGCGCAGCGGTGCTCGCCTCGTGGGCCGCGGTTACGTCTTTGACACGTTCGTGATCGCCACCGTGCTTCAGCTTTAGTCGTCTTTGCTCGCGCTCCAAAACATTGGTCAATGCGCTGCTCACGCGTAGCCCCTCGACAAATTGCTTTGCGTTCGATTCGTCGAGCAACTCAAGCGCGCGCGTCTTAAATTTTTCCGTAAAGTTGAATTTTGTTTCTCGTTTTGTACTCATAATTAACCTCCGCCGCCTCGCGACATGAATGTCGCTACCTCCTTATTTGTCTCGTCATCCTGATCTTTCATGATCGCCACATACATTTGTAACAAGATCCGCGATAAGCCGCGTTGGCTCTCACATAAATCTTCGAGCTTGTTGCTCCTTTCCGGATCCATAATGTCGCCTGTAACACCGCCGAGAATCGCGCTGAGAATCAGGTTGTGACGTTTTATAAATTGAATGCCAGAAATATTCAAGCAATGAACCGACTCGTTATCGGTTGTGGCGTTTAAGAATCCGAACGTAAGCGCCGAATATGCCACGCGTATAAACGACTCTTTCAGCCAGTTAGCAGTCGCCCGCACCGTGCCGCCGAGCAGCATGGCATTGGTTATCAAAATACTGTCCGGGATATTGCACGAAGTCTGATTGCTGTGAAAACCAATGTCCGCCAGACCGGCGATAAAAACCGAACTGAGCGCGAACAACGTCTCGGTATTTTTCGGATTCAGTTTGCAATGATTGTCCGAGAAGTTGATCATACCGGCCTGCGTAAACATATTCATGAGCCGTGCCGCATTTTGCAGATTGGTATTATACGCCGCAAAACCAGGATTCACTCTAATCGTCCCGTCCGCATTTGGGTTGTCGCTCGTTTGTGGAAAGTCGGTCGTCTTGGTTCCTTGCATTCGCCTGTATTCCTTCAACGCCACAAACGAACCGAGGTCGAATATCAGAACGTTCCCGGCCACTAAACTTAGCAATTGAAGCACCATCGACATGTCTAGTCCGCTCCTCTTTGTGAGCAACGACATCACCAGCTTGATGATGTCTATGGGGACAAGGCCGTAGCTCGTAAATCGATTGCCGAGTATCGACGCGTCGCCGAACACCGTTAGCGTCAGGCTGCGACCGAGCGGCGTCGAGACGACGTTTTCGTGAATCTTTGCCGCGTATGCGCCGGTGGTATTGCGCAGAATATTCGCCGCACCGAATCTCTTGTAATTTTGAGATCCGAAAACATCCATCTGACCGAGCGCGATAAATATCCAGATGCCGCCACGCGGCCCGTGTTTCACGACCTCGGACGAAAGGTCTTCGTAATGCTGAGGGATATGCTCGGTGATTTCGTTTTGCGAAATATCGGCGCCGATCACCGCGAGCGCAAAGATGCCGCAGATCGGATATCTGCAGTCGGTGCAGTTATCGAGGATAAAGTTGTCGCGAACGACAAGCGTATCGACAAATGCGAGCGCGATGCCGCCGAAACCCATGAGATACGACATCTTCGACGGAATATCCTGCAGCGGAATATTGACGCAGCGCTCGATGCGATTTTCGACGATCACGAGTTTCGAGACGAAGATCAGTCCGCCGGCGGCGACAAAGTCGTTGATCTTGACATCGTCGATCCCTGGCTCGTTGCCCAGACTAAAAAACGACGCGACGCCGATGCCGTTGCGGCCCATGTTATAAATTCGGTTGAATTTGATGAGAATGTCGTATAGCGGCGGACCCGCGATCGCAGAATAACCGTCTTCGTTTACTTCGTCGTCGTCCTCGAACCCGTCGTCCGGGTTGCAGCAATCTTCTCTTTGGTCTTTGGGCTCGAAGGGATCGCGGTTCGGAACTTCTTCTTGATCTTTCTTCAGATCGATGCGGCCGAGCGTAATGCCGTTACCGGTTCCGTTGACGATCAAATTATTTATTACGCGAACGCGTTCGGAACCACCGCCGATCTGCAAACCGCCCGCTGCTTCCTGCGCCGGAAATTGCGCAAGCAATTCGGGATCGTTCGTGGCACCAGGATGCGGATCTTCAAAAATACTCGATGTGAGCGCAGTATTCGACGCGGCATTGCCAGTCGCGGTAGGCTTCTGAAGTCGATCCGGCAAAACGCGAATCTCGTTTTGCTCGATCAGCATGTCGTCGCCTTCGAGATAGACGGCGGGCTTGCGTGTTTGTTCGTCATCGATATAAACGACCGACCTGCACAGCGTCAAACTTTGCGCCGAAAAACCCTTGATCGCATTGTTCTTCGCCGCGTGAACATAGAGGCCTGACATCGAAATATCTTGAAGATACTTTTCTGAATTCGTGTCGTTTGCAGTCTTTTCTTCGCCTTCGAGATAGATGCCGACGCCTTCCGGATGAGCCTCGACGGCGAGCGATTCGATAGTTATGCCTTGCCCGTATCTGACGTAGATCACGGCGTTATATTTCGCATTACCTTCGGGCAGCTTCGCGTCGTTGTTTGCCGCGCGAATGATCGTGCGTTTGCCGCAACCTTTTAATATGACGCGTTTATTGCGAGGCGGTTCCAGCACGATGTTCTCGACATACGTGCCCGGCAGTATGCAAACTTCGCCGCCTGCTTTTGGAAGTGCGTTGATCGCATCCTGAATTTTTGTAAAATCTCCGTGCGAACTGACGCCGTCGCCTACGCGATATGTGCAGCAGGTTTTCAGTTTTGTCAGCGGCTGGAAGATGCGACGGCAATCTTCGATGTCGTCGCCATCGACGACATTGTCGGTTTTCCAATTTAGTTCGGCGAGCGGAACGCGATGGTAAAAAATGCCCTGCGGCGCTTTGTTATCGACAAGCGGCGGTGTTGTCGCATCGACGCCTTGTCCGACTCGCACCTCGAACGTCCAATAATCCGAGGCCGTGTATTTGCCCGCACCTTCGGCATCGAATTTGAGTTTGATGCCGACCTTATCCGGCAGATCGGTTCCGGCGGCAGCGGTGAAATTATTAACGCGCTCGATACCATTCCACAGTCTGAAGAAGTGCAGCTTTTCTTTGCCACCCGAAGTTTTTGGCGGCACTGCGCCGGTAAAAACATTGCTCGCCGCCGCCGGCAGTGTCAGCGTGTTGTCGGCGTTGAGCGTTACGTTATTGACGCCGTAGATCACGCTCCAGCACCCGAGCATCGTGTCGAACTCGAGAGCTTCGAGATAGAAATTGCTTATGCCGCAATGCGCGATTGCGTTCTGATTTGCGCGAATCTCGACTTTTTTCGCAGCCGCGTCAAAAACTCCGCGACCGACGAGACCGCCGTTGAATTGCGACCATTTGAAATAACTGCCGACTTTTTTAGTCGGGTCGGTGTCAGCGATCTCGATGCGATACAGTCGATGCTCAAAACCTGTATAGCCGCCGCTCTCGACAACCGGACAATCGCCGCCGGTCTCGGTCATGTCGGCGAGCTTTGCGGTGAGTTTTCCCTTTAAATTGAAATCGTCCTTGAGTTTCGGAATGATCGAATCGCATGTTTCGCCGGCAGCCATTCGATACAGCCGAAAACGATATGCCGTCTGCACCCGCTCGGTCGTATCGACACCGCCAAGCGCCGGTTCGATAAGTAAATCAGGCACCTGAAACGGGCTCAGTTCCTGGAGCCACGTTTCGAGTATCACCACGTCGCGATGATTATTCGGAAGCTCGCCGACATTGCCGGGAGGCGGATTAAGATATGTTGCCGTGCGAACGGCGTCAGTGTCCGGCCAGGCGATAGCGTTTGGTTTCGGGTTATCGTCAAAAAGCTCAGCCAGCAAGCCGTCGGCCCAGACACGCCCTTTCTTTAAACCGATCTTGACGTGCGCGGGCGCGGTCGTTATCTTTTCCGCTTTTGTGACCTTAAAGCTTGCGCTCACTTCTGCCGGAACCGCCGCAACGCCCGCACCGAAGGCATCGCGCCCGGCCGTCTCCTGCCATTCGCCGATGACCTCGGTCTGCGCATTCCAGTCGCGGTCTAGTAAAACGCGGCCTTGCTGGTGCAGCGTGCCTCTGAAGTTTTGCGACCTGTCTTTGTTCCAGGCTGAAAAATCGCCTCTCATAATTGCCTCCGTTTCAAGTTACAGGGATCAAAAGCGGCCTGATCCCAACCGGCATGAACTCGCGAAATCTGATCTGTAAATTGCGCCACTTATGCGCCTCCTGCAAGAAGTTAAAAGCTCCCATCTGATCGTTGCCCGGGCCGTCCTCGAGAATGCGCCGATCGCATTCCAGCGACAACTGACAGTAAGCCGCGTTTCCAAAAAACTCGCTCGTGAAAATAAGCCGCGCGTCTTTTCCGCTGACGCATTTAAAATTTTGCGGCAGACGATTTTTGACCTCGTCGGGCGGCGGCGGACTCGCGACATCGTCCGCAAAATAGCCGTATTTCAAACAACCGACTTGCTGGTCGAACACCTCAAGCACATCTCGAAAAATACCGCCACTTCCCGAAATGCTCGCAACGCGCACGCGGCCGAGGATCGTGACGTTTTCGATCACGGTATCGCCGGCATAGCCCGTAACATTCTGACTCGCCCCGGTGATCGCAAACGGATCGAATCGAAAACCGCCGCCGCCGAGCGAAACCCGAACCGGTATCGACTCGATGATCGAGTCCGTGATGCAAAGCCTGTAACCTTCGTCGGTAAAACAGGCGCCGCTGATCGTGCGCTGAATGATAATGTCGGGCTTTTGTTTGAATGCGGTTTGCTCATTAGCAGCGAAAAAACCATAATCGTTGCCGAGCTTTATTCCCGCGAGCAGCGGCGCTTTAGTTCCGTCGTAACGCTCGAAACCGCCTGGATCGATCGTGCAATTCAAAATCTCGAGTTTGTTCAGAGCGGCTCGCGCAATAAGAGGCACGGCGAGCGCAAAACTAAGTCCGCGCGCAAGATAAAGACCCTCGAGCCGCACGAATAATTCGTTCATAAAAGCATCGAGAATTTTTTGGTTTGCCGGAACCGCATCAAAAACCTTCGCCGGTCGAAACGCGAGCGGTCGAGCCAGTTCGATGATCGGGCGTTGATTATCGGCGGCACGGATGATCAGCGGTGCGTTCAGTTTTATGCTGCGCAAACCACCTTCGTTGACAATGTCGGCCGCCGGAATTGCGTTGACATCGAGCGCGTGTGTGCGGCTGTCCGTAATCTCGATCACGATCGGCACCTTTCCGAGCTTTGTCGGGTCGAGTTGCACTGAGTCGCGTGCGGCTTTGAGAGAATCTTCAACAGCCTTTTGCAACGTCGGCCCTTGACGCAGATTCACCGTTTTGTAAATTACCGACGGCGTCTGCGTGTGATCGAATTCTTTCGGCAGCTTGTCGTATGAAATAGGATGAGCACCGACCTCGCCGACCGAGCCGTATGTAAACGTCAGGAGCAGGTCATTGAGTATCGCAGTCGCCCGGGTTTCCGAGCCTGCATGAGTTGTCGCGTCGCTCAGTTTGCCAAGGCCCATGCAGATGCGCCCGCGAACCGGATCGATCGCTATCTGCCGGTCGCCGAGCGGAGGATTGAGCCCGCGTTCCCACGCGCATAGATTTTCGCCGCGGAGCGTCCAGTTGCGCGCAGGCGCTTCGTGTAGCCAATCCTGACCTGGAAACGTCGAATTAGGAATATGAAGTTGCAACCCGACATCTGTGATTTTTAAATCTTCGAGGTTTGGATCGGCCTGGTTGTAGCTCGCAACCGAAACGTATTCATGCGGTGCGGTAAACGACGCGGCGGCAAACGCCTCGAATGGCTGCGGCGTCGGTGAGGCAAGCGATTTGTCATACGCGTCAGCAATGTCGAAATCGGAAATTCGTGACATCGGCATCGGCCCCGGCACTTGATCGGCTGTCGAGATACGCGGGCTAATCGCCGAAGAATTCAGTCCGTTCACCAACTCTTCGCTTTTCGCAAACAGCTCGTATCTATTTGTATTAAAGAGTGTTACGGGTCGTCCGCCGGGCCGATTGTCCTTCGCCGTAGCCGGCGGCGGAAACTTAACATATGGATTTGAAAGATTATTTAGCGGCACCGGATCGACGTTTACGCGCACGACGCGGGCAGCCTGCGCGCTATCCGGACTTTCGAGCGGATGAGCCACGGGCGTAACTTTTCTAATATGATTTACTTCAGGCTTTATCGCATTCAATCGAAACGCACGCAGCCGCCAGAGATAGATCGCGAGATTCGGCAGATTGTGTCGCACCTGACCGATCTCGTGCGGCGACGTGTCGGCGACGTGCGCAAACTTATCGAACGGCGTGTTGAGCTGCGCAAGCGCCGAAGGATCGCGCAATGTCACGGTGCCGCCGCGAATCGGCGTGCCTCTTAACACGGTGGGCAAACTGTATGGCGGAGCACCGCCCTCGTCAGGACGCTGATGGTTGAGATGTTGATTCCAAACCATGTTTTCGAGCAGCTCGACGCAATGCACGCCCCAACGGGTGTGAATAAACGCGAGCAACTCGATAGCGCCGAGCGTTCCCTTGCGGCGGCGAAGAGCGATCGTGTCGGCGACGTCCGCACGCAGCGTCCATTCGTCGCCGGAGAGATGCGTCGTTCCCAAGAGATCGCCGATGTAAGGAATAACCCACGCGTCGCACGTCTCGATAAACAGATCGTGATAGAGCGACTCGATATTCTCGTGGATCGACGAGAACATTTCCTCTACGGGCGCGAGAAACTCACGAAGTTGAAACGCCGCGACCGGCTGGCCGTCGTGCAGATATTGTTCGGGAAGACTTTCGTCCTTGATCCGATAAATTTCCGGTAAGCGACGATATAGTTCGACGCGTTTTTTGTTCGTCGTCATGCCCCACTACCTCCGCTTACCGCCGTCAATAACAAATGTTTGTCATAGAGACTGAGCATGTGAGAAAGGTCGCATTGAACGATCGCTCGACGCAAAGTAAAAGTTGGAAGCGATATTTCAGCCGGATCGTCGATGTCGTCGAGCTCTTGAAAAGCCATGACTTTCGCCCACAACACGCCATCGACATTTTGCGTCACGCCTTCGATGGTCGAAGCATATTCGCGCAACCCCAATCTTCGTCGTCTGAGGCTGAACAGCCCTGTCTGATTTTCGTCGTTTGTCGGGAGCGCAAAGTTTACGCCGAGCGCGCGGCGTATTTCAGGCTCGATGAGATCTGCGCGATAGCCCTGTTTTAATTCGTAATGAACCGTCGCCGTTACATGCCTTCGTTTTCCCAGTTCGGTGCTGACGGAAAATCGCGCCGCACCGCGCGAAGTGTTATAAGCGCGAAGCGCATCGGCGACCGCCTCAACCTCGCCGCTGCGACCCGTTTCCATCATCACGGTTACGACGACGCCCGGGACATTTTCGATTAAGGCCCAAGCTGCGGCTGCCGACGCAACGCCCGAGATCGCGATCGCTTCGGACTCGAAATCTTTAAGACTGACAATTCGTCCGAGACTTTGCACCTTGCCCGGTGCGGCATAGCGCGCATTCTCGCCGTCCTCCGGTTCGCTTCCGCCTGCGGCGACCTGCGGCATCTGGATCTTGTCGAGATTTTTTATTTTTGCACCGGCTTGAACTTTTGTATCGGCCTTGAGCTCTCCAAATGCGCCTGAGCCAAGTCGATATATCGCCGTCACATTTTTGACGCCCGTGGTCAGCCGAGCACCTGTCTTACCGTCGCCGAACTGCACCCACGAGTTGCCGGCTGCATCTTCGCGAACGATGTAAATTTGTTCGTCGGCACCGCGACCGAAGAAGCTGTCAACCTTCGTCCACATTCTTCCGTCCACGTAAATCTCCGCCTCGGGAGTTTCGGGCGGCGTGTTCTCCGCCACGATGTGATATGTGAGCGGCGGTTTTGGAATTTTGAAATTCTGAAAAACTTGCGTCGCGTCGCCGCTGCCGAGCACGGCCTCGGGCTGCGTCTTGCCCTCGTCGGCGTCGGCGAGATTTCCGTAAACGGTCACCGTTGGCGCGTCATTTGGAAAATCGGCATAAGTCAATGTGTCAGAGAGAGTGATCGAATGTAATTGAGCCGAGTCTGCGGTTGCGGCATCGAACACCGCCGGCACAGTTGTGACGGTTGAAATCAGCGGATCCTCGTCCGGCTTTACGATCATCACGCGACGATCTTTTAGCGTTTTGACTTCACCAGCTTTGCCATAAAAATAAAGTCGGTTGCCGGTCGCAGCGTTCGTGTCTCGTTTTGCGCGGCTCAGGCGAAATGCCGGTGATGTGCCTTCGTGAAATAGCGCGCCGTTTATCCACATCGTTGCGTTATTTCCCAAGGTCAAGCTGAGCTTATCGTTCAGTTTGATCTGACTGATCGTTCCGCTTATGCTGCCCCAAGTCATGTTTACCGTTCGCACGTCGGCGATCATTCTCACCACTGTCTGCGTCGGAAAAGGCTCGCCGATGTAATAAGCCATCATAGGGTATGTGAACGGCGCTTGAATGACGATCGGCGTATTTATCGCAAGATCATTTACCTCGGAGTCTATCGGAAAGTTTTTGTCATTGAGACTGACTCCGACCGGTGCTGTTGTCGTGCCGTTGACTGGACGCGAAAGCGGCACCGTTAGATATGGAATCGAGGCGGTAGTCGTTGTCGTCTGATTATTAACGGTCGCGGTTGAGGTCACTGAAGCATTCGTGTTCAAGATCTTGGGCGCGCTGTTATGTCCAAAGTGATGAAACGTCCGACCGATCTTGTAAGCAAACAAACTCGCCACGTTCGACGTGCGTTTGAGCGTGCCCTTTATCGTGTAATATTTTCGCCCATGCTGCTCGCGGATCGAGTCGATAATAACGATCTCGGAATTTGTCAACTCACCACCCCAGCCAAGGTAGAAATACATGTTCGTCTCGCCGATTAACAAGCGATCGCCAACTTTTAGATCGATCGGATTGGTCGATTGTTCTTGCCACGAAACATAAAACTCCGTGGTTTGTGTTGTAATGTCGCCGTCCTCAAGCGGCCTGTAAAGATTAAAACTACTTAGCCAAGGGTAGGCTGTGATCTCTTCCGTCGTCTCAAAGTCGGATGGTTTCGGCGGCGTTTCGAGTGTGGCTTTTAGCGGAAAGCCCGCGGGTATCACGATGGGCTCGTCCTTTTTTATCTCAAAAGCAAACGTCGCGTTGCCGCCCAACGCCGGCGACAAACGATAGCCGAGCAGCCGCACGAGATCGGCAATGCTCTCGCGCCATTTCGCGGTGCGAAGGAACGCCTCATTTGCGTAAGTCTCTTGATAAAACGTAAGAATATCACCGAGTATCGACGCACCTTCGAGCAGAGCGATGGCCGGATCGTCCGGCGTGCGATGAGTCCAATTCTTGAGCGTGGTCGTTTGGTTTATCTGATGAAACAACCACTCGCGGATCGTGCCGTAGCTGCCGATGCGATAATTGAAGTGCGACAACGCGGGACGATTATCCGCGCTCACGAGATCATTTTCATCACGGCAAAAACATTCTTCGCCGTGCATGGTCGGCGGATTTTCGCCGGGCCGTCGCGGAAACCGCAGCGGCGTCACGCATCCGTTTTTGCAAGTGTGGTCGCTCACTGTCGTCCTCCTTTTACGTCGAAGGTGATGATGCCGCGTTCCATGTGATCGGGATCGTTTTGCACCATGATAATTTCGTTGTGACGAAGCTGCGTGAACGATTCGACCGGTGCGACTGGCGAATTCCAGCGCGTAATAAGCACGCTGATCGACGGTTGCGGCACGGCGTGTTCGACGCCCTTGACCTGCAAAGCACGACCGATTATCTGACTCGCATAAAGCGGCTGACCGAACGTCCACAGGTCGGGATGGAAAAATCCCATCCGACCGTCGGGCGTCCAGCCGTCGGAAAATTCTTGTTCGAGAACAAACTTAATGTCTTCGGGCCAAACGTCGGGGGCGGCGCAAAGTTTTACTTTTATTTCAAGCGGCACGAACATCGGCGGACGCACTTCCAGGTCCTCACCGATCAGGCGAACTGCGTTAAGCGACGCTTCGACATGTTTTCGCAGCTTATACGAAAGCTCGCTTGTGCCCACAGGGTCGATGGTTATTTGAACCGTTCGCCAACTGCCCGTCCACGCGTAATGCGCAGCCGCACGCGAAACGCCTTTGATTTTCTCGGCGCGGGCGACATAATCTGCAAGCGTCACGGCGCGAAGCTGATGTTGGCGATATGCTTCGGGCACGCGGCGAATTATCTCGGCCGCCGGCTCGCGACTCCGCGCCGTAGTCACGTCAAAAGGATTCCAACATCCGCGTACGATCAGTGACGGATCGCCCGAGACCGTAGCGGCGTCGAAGTGCACGATCATATCCGCACCGACATTGCCCTCGAGCGGCTCGCCGTATTGATAAACACATGTAACTATCGCGTTATCAGGCAATTCCATGCCGTTCTTGCCGTTGCCGAAACGAATAACGCTCGCTCGATTTTCGTCCGTCTCGACGACAAAGTGATCGCCGCCCTCGGCCGAATCGTCGCTGTGGATCAAGCTCGGAACCTCGTCCCAACTGTCGGGCGTTCCACCGGACGAAGTTTTTACGTCGAGCTTGATCGTCGAAATCGGCGGTATGTCGCCGCTCGGTTCGGTGTTTTTATAAGCGAGAAATTTTTCCGGCAATCGACACAGTGCGCCCCAGCGAGTGCGCTCGCAATAAAATTCGAGCGGGTCATTTACGTTCTGGCTGAGCAATGTACCGGCTTCTTTAAAGACACTCGTCATCTGTCGCCCGTGAAAAACTTCGACGAGATTGCCGTGAAAGAGCGAAATGTTATCGACCGCACCGGCGACGCTGCTGCCGACCGGACAATCGACCCGAAAACAATAATCGCGTTGCAGCGCGTCTTCCTTTTCCCAGCGGACGCGCAAGAACCACTCGCCTGCACCCGAGTTTGCGATCGGGTCGAACATCGTTTCCGCGCCGTCTTTGCCAGAAAGCAGCCGCAGCAGTTGGCGTTTTGAAGGATCACGACCCGCAAACAGACCGGTTTCGGGATTCAGATGTTCTTCGATCAGAAGATATTTAATATTGCCTTGGCGTACAAGGTCGCGAATTTTATCGACTTCGGTTTCAGTATTTATCGCGTCGATCGGCGTGCTGCCGTCGAGATAGAGACGGTTATAAAGTTTTAGGTCGGCGCGAGTGCTGTCCGCTTTTAGAGTCGTGATCGTGTTGCTCCAGGTGTAAAGACCGATGTTGTTTAGATATTGGTGAATAGTCTGCGGCTTCTCATGACGCGAAATGTAAACGATCGAATTATCGGTTTCCTTTTTCGGCGTCGTCGCCGTACTCTCGCCCGCCCAGACTTTTAAACCTTCGCCCAGTTGAAAACTTTTCTTGACGCCGCTATCGTTGCCTATCTCCAGCGCGAGCCATGTCGAGGCCTGATTGCCCTGATGAATGTGATAGTCCATCAGCCGCGAATGCCGTGCGAGCGAAACGCGCTTTCGCGTTGACCCGAGATACGCCTCGTTCATAACGCGATCCTGATAATCGCTCAACTCGTCAGCAGCAACCGAAAAAAGCTCGGCGAGCACCATGTCGAGATCGGCTTCACTCGTCGGCTGCCATTCGGGAACACGCTGCATCATCGCGGCGATCATCGTCTGGCGAAACGAGTTGTAATCCTTCGCCGTGTAATCGATCGCGGGTTCGGGCAGCGGCGGCAAAGCGGTTTCCCATTCAGGTGCACAGTTCGTGTTAAAGCAGCCGGGACGGAATTTAAAACTTATCTCGGCGAAGAGCGGATCGATCTTAAGAGTCGTTTCCGAATTTGCCGGCGGCGCAGGATTCGCAACCTTGTTCGCGACAATCGAAAGTTTATAAGTGGAATAATCGCCGATCGGTTTTACCGTGAGTTTCAAAACTGGTTCGGCGGCGATTTTTGAAATGTCCGTCACCTGAACCTGACCGATCGCCCCGCCGCCGCGGATGCGCGATCCGCCGGAAATCGCAAAAATCTGCGCCGGCGGCGTGACCGAGTTGTCGATCGCGTTCAGATAATTTTTATTAAAAAAATGCAGCTCGATCACGGCTCTGTTGTTTGGCTTATCGACCGTCACAACGCGCAGCAGCTTTATGCCGTTTGGCGCGCTTGCGGCGACAGGCGGCATCATGCCGCGTGCACGTTTCTCCAAAGGCTCGCTAAGAGCCAACTCTCTCAATGGTTTGTCGAGTTCCTCGTACACTAATTAATCGTCCCTGCCGCGCTGAAATCTCAGTACGCGCGAATCTTTTGTTCCCGCAAGGCGGTATCTGATATCGACCGTGATCGTCGAATCAGAAACCTCTGCATTCAGGTATTCGAGAACGACGCGGTGGCCGAGCCAGCGGTTTATCGCCTGCGTGATCGTCGCTTTTGCAACGGCCGCGCTCGCTTCGTCAGCCGACTCGAAAACCATCCTTCTGACGCCGCCGCCGAAATCCACGAGGAACGGCCGCTCGCCTAGATTCGTCAAAATTAATTGCACGATCTCGTCGCGAACGTGTTCGTCGAGCGTCTTCACCGTCGTCATTCGCCCGTCCTGGCCGACGCGAAAGGGAAATGCAAGATGTTTGCCGTTTACGAGTTTCATCCTCTTAGTTAGCTTGCGATTTCATCTGTGTCATCGCGATTATCGCAACGCCCTGCGTCGCGCCTTCGGCACTGATACATTTGCCGACGCTCGATTGAATCAGCACAGGCGTGCCGTCGGACTTACACGTCGTCGCTCCGAGCGACCACTCGATGCGAATGCATGGCGACGGCTTGCTCGGTGGAATAGTGAAGGCACATCCGGCGACCGAGTGAATATCCGACTCGAGCAAAGCCGGCGAGCCGTCGATTTTCATCTTCGTGTTCGATGTCGTCAGCGTCGCCGTTCCGCCGTGCGTGCACATTACCGTGCTTGCGGTTGTCAAAATGTAGCCGGGCATAAATTCAAGCTCCGATCTTCATCGCTCCGTTTCCGATATCGACGCCGCTCGACGTCAGCTTTACCGAGCCGACCGGACTCGCCTCGGTCGTAACCTGTGACGATTCGAGCTTGATCTTCGAGGTCGGTCCCGATTGCAGCGTGATGTCGCTCGCCGTCAATGTAATGCTCGATCCGGTGTCGCCACCGATCGCGATCTTTATTTCGCTGTCCGTCATCGTAATTTCCGCACCGTCCGCGTGAAGCAGCTTTACCTCGTTAGCGTCGTCGTCGAGCAGTAATTTGTGGCCCTTCGTCGTGATAAACGAGCGAACGAGCGGGCCATTCGGCTCGGGCATTTCGCCATCTGCCCACCAAAAACCGGTCCAGATCGGCGACGATTTATTCCCGCCTTCAAACTCGACCCAAACACCGTCGCCCTCTTCGGGAATCGCAACAAAGCCATGCTTGTCACCGGCGAAAGGACTGCACGGCCGCGCCTTTTCAACGACAAATTCATCGCCAAAAACGGCCGGCACCTTGACCGAGATAATGCCGAGACTGTCGCCTTCCTCGACAGAAACGACATAGCCGCGATACTTGCCGAAGTAGTGCTGGTTGCGCCATTCGACCAACTCGACCAACTTATCGCCGTAATCTGAATCACCGATACCCATCAAAAAATATCCACCTGAATATTAAAACTAAAAGCGGCTGCGATCCCCGCCGACGGCTGCGGCAGCGACGCGCTTGCGTCCGCCTCGGGTGCAACCGCATTTCCACGCACCGAGAAACTCTGCGTGTATTCCGAAATGCCAAGCGTGTGTGTGACCTTAAAGATCACATAGCCGCCGCTGTAACGGCTGTTCGAGAGGCGAACCGAAACCATTTTGTACGGACTTAAAACCGCGCTGTAACAAGCCGGTATCACCGAGCCGTCGGAGCTGAGCGTATAACCGGATTCTTCTGCCGCACCGATAGCGGCTTCGTTAAGATCGGTGTGATCGCCGATTCCCGGATCGAGTCGCCTGACGCGCGTGTCCGCCGGAGTTCCGCCGGTCGAAGTCTCGCCGGCGGTCGGCACCGCGTCGGCATGACTCGAGGTCACGGAGGTCACGCTTTTGTCGCTCATGCTGAGGTGCGAGCCTTCGACGGTTGCAGCCCGGGCGGAATTTCGCTGGATGCTAAAACCCGTAATGTTTTGATCCGGTCCGCTCAGATACATCGTCGGCAAAGCGGCATCCGGCTCGGTCGGAAGTTTCTTGAAAAAGACGTCGCTCGTTCCGACTTCGGTCCCCGGCTGCACATACGCATGAAAACCCGGATTGCGCGTCATGATCTCGCGAAGCATCTGCATCCGCGTGCCGCTGCGATTTGTAACTGCCTCGCCGTCGGCACCGGCGCTTACGTCTTCCACCTCGACATTTCCGCCGAGTGCGGCATCGCTGAGAATTGTTCGTGCAATGTCGCTGTCGGTTCCCGTATATGGCTCGGAACCTACGTCGCGATGTAGCAGCGTGGTGTCGTCGTGAACGATGAGCGTCACCGCGCTCAAACCGGGCGAAGCGTTGAGATCGGGTTGCTGCTCGACGATTCTGCCGTCGATCAACGGCACAAAAGCGCCGTCGCCGATCTTCGCCTCGATACGCACGCGCTCAAACTCGGCGTATGCGGGTTCGTTCTCGCTGTCCCATGAACCGTCCTCGGCGATGCAGACAGGAATCTTGATGCGAGCCTCCCACGCGCGACCGACCTCTTGCTCGACGACGATCTGCTCGATGGCGTCGAGCTGTTCTTTTGTCGCCGCTTCGGTACCGTAAAAAACTTTGAACTCCTTATCCATAACTTAACTTTCGGGTACGAGAATGAACGTCGTCTCTTGTTTCGCAAGCGGATTTTCGCCACGAGCATTTTCGACGAGATCGTTCGCCTCAAGCTCGGTGTTAGCGTCAGCCACGTGCCAAAACTTTGTGCCGTCCTTGTATTTGCGGTGAGCCATAATGTCGAGCCGGTCTGTGCCTTTGACCTCACTCAGATTGCCGGGAACATAAGGCAGCCGCCGCAGTTTTACTGCATTAACCTTTTTACCTTTCGTTGTCTCGACCTCGACGATCGGCAATTTTGCATAACGCGAATTTCCTTCAAACATAAACTCACCTCTTTCAAAACGGAATAAGCTCGACGATCTGCTCGGCGGTGTTGGCGAGGTTTGCCATCGCTTGTGCGTCCTTCGCCATATTCGAATAGGTCAACGCACCTTTGCCGACGTCGTCGTCCGAACATTTGTCGACCGCATTGACGGCCATCGTTATCGACACCTCGGCCTGAATCGGGTTTAGCAAAAAATCGTATTGCTGCTCGGTGATGCTCATCGATTCGAGCACGACCGGCAGGATTTTATACGGCCCCCAAATAAACAAAATTCGCGGCAGCTTTTGCCGAGGTATCGACTGACGCGGTTCATCGTCTCCTTCATCGCCGAGCCCGAGTGCTCCGCTGATCGCGGCTCCGATCGCTGCGAGCAGATCGTTTGACGGATAGACCATCTTTTCGAGCGCCGCGAGACGTGTGCCGACGCCGAAAAGTCGCGCCAAAACTTTGTTCTCACCGAATTCATCCGCCGCGCTAAAACTCGCCTTAAGCGTGATCTTTTCGACCGAAGGCTCGCCCGCCTGCGTCGTTTCGCGTGCCGTGGCCGATGCGGGGCGTGGCGGTATCTGCACCGTGCGCGTCAGCGTTTCGGGGTTGAACTGAAAGATGACGATATTCGGTATCGGCCCCATAAAATCAGAACCGTACTCGATCAGCGCACCACGCATAAAGAAACCGGCCATTATCCGCGTCCTCCTTGCTCGAAATTTTTCGCGACCTCAGCGAGAGCACTTGCCGCATCTCTCACGTTTGCCGAAAGTGCATCGACACGTTTACTGCCGTGTTGTCCGCGAGTTGTCTCGGCTAAGTTCGTGAGAATCTCACGACCGATCGTAGCGGCAATCGCGCGCTCCGAGCCTCGTGCGCCGTGCGGCAGTCGGATCGACAAACTATCGATATGTATGCGTCTCTTCGTCATCGTCTATTCCAAAGCTGCAATGTCAGCCGCAAAAGGGCCGAGTTGATCGAGGCTCATCGAGCGGTTCATCTTGTCGTATTCGCGTTTGACGGCAATCAAAACATCTTTCATTTGCAATTCTTTTTTGCCGTTACTGTTGTGCGCCGACTGCAGACACGCGTTAAAAACTATCGAGCGAATATGTCCGCCCGAAAGCGGAAACTGCCGTGCCAAAAAGCCCAGATCGATCGTTGAGTTTTCCGCCACGCCGGCCGGTATCACCTGTTGCCAAATCTCGTAACGCTGTGCCTCGTCAGGAACCGGAAAATCGATCACGTATCGCAGCCGACGCATAAAGGCTTCGTCGAGATCGCGTTTGCGATTCGTCGCGAGAATGGCGAGACCCTTGAATCGTTCCATGCGTTCGAGCAAATAACTGACCTCGAGATTTGCATAGCGGTCGCGCGAATCGTTGACGTCGGTGCGTTTGCCAAAAAGCGCGTCGGCCTCGTCAAAGAAAAGAACCATGTCCGAGATTTCCGCAGCGTCGAAAATGCGTTTCAAATTCTTTTCCGTCTCGCCGATATATTTGTTTACGACTTGCGAAAGATCGATGCGATACATCGGCAGCTTCAGCGTGGTCGCCATTATCTCGGCGGCCATCGTTTTGCCGGTTCCGGGCGGACCGGCAAAAAGCACCGTGATGCCGCCTTCGTTCCAGGCTCGCGCCGTTCCCCAGCCGTAATGAACTTTGGTAAGCGCCGTCATCGCGGCGAGCTGCTCGTCGAATTGCAGCGCCTGTTTTTTTGGCAAGATAAGGCGTTCGTCGGTAAAGCGTGGCTCGACGTGCACCGCCAATTCGCCCATGTCGATGCTGAGCTCGGCACGACAGGCGTTGATAAAGTCGTCCTCGGTCGGCTCATTCGGCAGCGCCTTGATCTCGGCGGCGATTTCTCGAATGGTCTCTTTTTCGTAACGAAAACGTCGTGCGATCTCGGTCAAGATCCTTCGATATTTTTTTTCATTGTCACGGAATTCCAATTTCCATACGGCGAGCCTTTGTTCGTACGAAAGCGACGGAATCTTTACCACAGGCAGCAGCAAGTCGCTCTCGATGTGTTTAATATTTCGCCTTTCCGCTATCGTGACGAAAAGCGTTGTCGGAATAGAGACGAGCGGCAATCCTTCATTACGTTCACGCGCTTTCTCGCCGTCGAACAATTCGTGTTTGATAAACAAATCTCTATCTTGCAGCCAACAAAGTGTGCCGAGCATGCTGAGATAATCGTCGCTTGCGAGCAACGCCGCATCGCCGGTGCATTCCCAAAGCCTGCGCCCGGCAACGCGCGAAATATCGATTGCAGTTTGGCGATAAGCCGAACGCTTATTGCCAAGCAGCGGCAAAACGCGAAGGTGCTCAGGTCGCTCGGCTCGCATTCTATACGCAATCATTTTGGCCGTTTCATCGAGTTCGCCTGCCTCTTTCTGATCAGGATCGATCAGGACGAGAGCCGCCGGTGCGACCGCATGTGACGCCAACATTTCGCGAGCGATGATCGAGGGCACGACGAGCGGCTGATCCCAAAATGTTTCCGCGTATTGCCGCACTGCGGCATAGCTTCGACGCAGAAGCCCAAAGCTAAACAGCGGATGCATCGGATCTGACAGCGCAAGCACGCGCTCTGGAACGTCCCACAGCCGCTGGATCAGCATCAGATTTGGATAAATGCGCGCATTGTCGTTGAGACAAGCCGAGATAACAGAACCAAAGCTCGCATCGAACGCCGACGCAAGACCGAGGCCGAGAGCAAATGCGGAAACATCGTCAAACGCGAGTTCATTGACAACCCAACTAAACGAACCTCGTCGTGCATTTTTGACGGCAGGCGGCTCAACGGCAAGCTGCTCGGTCAGATATTTTGCGGCTGCGTCGCTCGCGAAAAAATCGCGCTTCTCACCCCAATGACGGGACAGTTCGAGCGAATCGGATGCTTTGTCGATGACGGGCGGCAGTTCACCTCTCTCAGGAGATTTGACGCCGCGTTCGTGCCACGTCCACGCGATTTCTCGCCGCGCGCGAATCATCGCCTGCCGCATCCAGTAATTCGCCAGTTCGTCCGTCGCTCGCAGATTCGGCGAGAAGACGATGTTTTCAGCTTGTGCGATTCCAAGTGTCATGGATTATCCATATGTGCGATCGGGCTCATCGGAGACTGTTGTCCGTTCACTATCACGATTAAATTATGGTCGCCGGCCGTCACAGCATCGGCTGCGGGAATCGTAAATCGCAACGCCGTTTGCGCCGGCGCGTTCGGAAATGTGAGCGCGTCGAACATCTTTTCGACTTTGCCGTTACGGTAAAATGCGACGATCACGTCGTCGGTGTCTTTGCCTAAAAGTTTTCCGGTGATGTCGATTCGCGCGTGTGCCCTTTTCGGAATCGGCGGCGCGGCCGCGATAGTCGTAACCGTGTTTGCAACTGGTATCGCTGGCGGCGGAATATTCGGCAGAGCCGAGCTCACGGTCGGCACCAAGTTGCCCATCACCGCATTGCTTTTGCGTTTTTTTCCCGTACCGCTGAGAGTCAAGGCGACGGTTACCGGATAGCTTCCAGCCGAAATACCGGCGGCTGTGATAACGGCATCGTTAACCTTAAACTTCAAGCGATCGGGCTGCTGCATCGTTACGCCCAATTCCACCGAGCCGAGCATGACCGTCAAGTTTGCAAGGTGCATGTCCGTGCCGAAGATCGTCACCTCTTCGTCTAACTCAAAACCTTTTGGCTCGATGCGATCAATAACTGCACCCATCGAGGGAATGACATCGAGACCAACGTAATCTTTTTGCAAAACGGTTGGCGGCTGAGTGTAATCGACGCCGACAAGCAGCGAATAATCGCCCGGCTCGCTCGGCGCTATCATCACGGGTCGAACCTGAAACGCGATCGACAGCCGCGGCGTTTCATCCGTGCCTTGTGTCAGACGCGCGACGAGATCGGACGTCGATTCGTCGAATGTTACAAAAAGCGAACTCGGATTCGGCGCGAGCGGATCGGTGTCGATGGCCAAACCGTCGAGCTTGAGCAGATCGTCTTGTTGTATCGCGCGGATCGCCGCTCCGAGCAATTTGTGAGCGTCGGGCGAATCGCTGTCAGTCGTGCTCTCGAAAGCCGTCAGCAGATATTTCAGGACAAGCCACACCGGCGGTTTTTCGCCTTCGTTGAGCGAAGTATTCTTCAAATGCGGATCGAAATTAATTTCGTAAAGAAACAGATTCAGATGCTCGCCGCTCCCGCTCGATTGATCGAGCCGGCCCACGCTGACAGGCTTTCCGGTTCCTCGGCTCGGCGACTCGAGACGCTCCTTCAACGCCTCGGTCACGGCTCCAATTGCCCTCGATGTATCTGCAAGCGGCATAAAGTTCTACAAATAATGTCTGCTCAAACGCGAAAATTCTCGCCGGTCGGTCGTCGCAGTGTTTTGAGTATTCGCACGCGACGGCGGCTCGGGCTGTTTTGGCTTCTCGTCTTCGACGACGACGTTGATCGTGCCGATCGACAGCTCGAATGTTTCTTCGGCAACACTGTTCTTTGTCTCGATTTGCTCCTTCGCAAGGTCTTGTTGCGCAGGTTGTTCAGTGACGAATTTAGTTTGCTCCAAAGAGCTGCGGACAATCTGCTTCGTAATTTGCGGTGCGGTTTCTTCAACGACAATCTCAGAAACTTCTGTCTCGTCCGGCGAATCGGCCACCCACTGCTGAACTTCGCGAAAAATAATTTGTTGAATCTCCTCCGCCGGAACATCGCCGCGCTCGATGATCTCAGCCGTCTTTGCAAAGTAATTTTTCTTCTCGGCTGCGGGAACGCTTTTCTCAATGCTCGAATCTTCTAACGGTTCATTTTTACGTGATGCAGGCTCAGCCGAATCTGATTGCAGTTCGCCGCGAGTTTCTTCGAAGGTCGTTTGCTCGATAACCGGTTCGGCAAGTGATTTTTCTTGCCGCGATGCTTTTTGCACATTCCCGATCGCGCGTTTTTTAGGTTTGTGAGGTGCAGCTTTAACCGGTTCTTTCGGATTGAGATGTTGTTTCTTTTCCGCGTCTATCAGTGCTTCAACCGGCCTTTCTTGTGTGATCGGTTGATCGATTTTTGTAATATTTTTCGGAGACGCTCTTCTTGCTTGCGGCTCCGACATTACGTTTGCAGACGGCTCGTCTCGTTGCGTAGTCACACGCCGCTTGCTCGGCGCAGGCTCAACCATGACCGTCTCATCTACATCTATCGGCGCAAGAGTTTTGCTCGCAGATTCTGAAATCGTCGATCTGCGCTCATCCATCGCACCTCGCGAATAACGAAGTCCGCTTTGTTTTGCAATTCGAGAAAAGTAGCCTTTCATTTCTCTTATCTTCCTGCGGCGATCAGATCGAGGTATTCGCGTCGTCGCCAGTCAGGAATCGCGAAGATCTCTTTCTCGCTCCAGTGATAGCGCGAAGCGAGTTTGTGAATAGTAACGATCAACTGTTTTTGCTGACGTGCCAAAATACGAAGAGCAAAATCACAAAGATCGGTCGAGAATTCATTCTCTGCTCCGCAAGGCGAGCAAGTCACTTGAAGACGAAAATTCACAAGCGGATCTGCCTCGTCCAGAGCCTCGTCGATCGCGTCTAAATCTTTTGCACGAAGCCTCGGCGGCGATTTACGACCCTTGACGAGAGCACCGATCATCGCGGTCGCAGCTTCTTTTTCATCTCGAAAGATCGATTCCGCCCAGTTTTCCTGATCGTCTCCTGTCGGTTTGCGAAAAGTAACAGGTTCGCCGCCGACCTCGACGTTAATCGCTTCGCTCAAGTCGGCCTCACGCTGAATCGCGGCGATCTCGTCGAGAGTTAATTCGATCTCAAGTTCCGCGCCGCAACCGCCGCACTCGAACTGTAGATCGAATTGAGAACGGTCGCGGCCGGCAGCGAGATTTAGCAGGCATTCGAGACGTTTGCCCACCGAGAGTCTGCGAAAGAAATCGTCCGGCAAATCCGAGTCGGAAAAGACAACGCATTGTTCGAGCAGCTTTGTGACGAGCGCAGCAGAATTGCCGTCGCCAAAATCGATGCCCAGGTCGCTCTCAAAAACGCCAAACGGGCGCAAGCCCACCTCGCTGCCACGAGACAAGGCAGCGAGGGTCGGAGACAATTCCGGCAAAGGAATTGTTGGAGTTTCAGGGCAAGCCGAATTCACGCGTCACCTCCGAAGCGCTAACCTTGCGGAACGTCGTCGCTTTCCTTCGGTTCCTTGGTGTCGAGATCGCGATCCCAGCCCTCGAGCTCGAGTTTCATCGACTCGATCGCGACAGCATTCGCGTTCGCATTTAGCTCAGGCATCGACGTGTATTCGCTGACCCAGCAGTAATAGAGAAAATACCTGTAAACGACGTGGCCTTTTTCGTTCATCATCTCGAGGGTCAAATCTTTTTTGTACTCAGCGAGATCCATCGCCGTGTCACCGGCGTATGGATGAACTTTGTTTGCCCACTTTTCGAATTCAGGATCGTGCGTCAGTCCACGCTCCAACGTGATCGCGTCGTAGCTGGTGCGTCCCGGCGATTTGTGATCCGTGCTGTTGTCGCCACCGTCACGGTGCTTGACGACCTCGGTCGTGCGTTTTAAAGCGCTGATCTTGCTGACGCCGAGCACGGCTTTGCCATCCCACAAAATTCGGAACTTAAAATTTTTGTACGGATCGAACCGCTTTGCATTTTTTTCAAATCCTTTTGCCATTTCTTCCTCCTTTTAAGTCTATACATCCGGAATTTGCTGGATGGTGATGATGACGAACTCGGCCGGTTTGAGCGGCGCAAAGCCGACCTGGATATTTACAATACCCAGATTGCGGTCGTTTGCCGTCGTCGTTTCGCCGTCGCATTTAACAAAGAACGCCTTGTCGGGCGTGCTGCCCTGAAATGCCCCTTGTCTAAACAAACTCAGCATAAAAGCGTTGAGATTCATTCGAATCTTCGCCCACAGCGGCTCGTCATTCGGTTCGAACACGACCCACTTCGTACCGCGAAAAAGCGATTCCTCGATAAACAGCGCAAGCCGCCGGATCGGAATATACTTCCACTCCGAACCAAAATCATCGCTGCCGTCGAGCGTTCGCGCCCCCCAATTCACAATGCCGTTCGGGAATTTGCGAATGCAGTTGACACCAAGTTTATTGAGCACGCCGTTTTCGTTATCGGTCAGATTAAGCTCGACATCTAAAACACCGCGAAGATCGGCTTCGATTCCCGCGGGCGCCTTCCAAACACCACGCTGCGAATCGGTTCGCGCCAACAAGCCGGCGATCATGCCCGAAGGGCCGACTGGTTTGATAACGCCACCGTCGCTGTATTTGACACGCGGATAAAAAATGGCGGAATGCGTTTTGACAATACCGGCTCTGAGCGAGTTGACCTTTGCGGCATCGGCTTCCATTTTTTCGCCATTCGTCCAACTTGTCGGCGCGTCGAGCAGCAAAAACGCCCTTTTCTTTTCGCAATATGTGGTCGCCGGACCGAAAAGCTGCTGATACTCGCCTTCGTCGATGTCGCCATCTTGGGGGAGGATCATCAACGTAAACAGATCGACGCGATCAAGGGCATAAAAGCCTGTGTGATCGAGTGTGCTGCCGGTATAGTCGGCAACAGTCAGCGGTGTACCGTCGTCATCCAGTCCGATCTGACCGGGGCCGGTCTGGAACGCGCCGGTTCCGATGCTGCCGAGCGCATATTGGCGGACATTCGATGTGAAAGAGGCGGCAAGGTTCGTTGTCGTGCTGGTCAGGCCGTAGGTCGTATTTAGCATGCCAACCTTCGGTTTAAAAGCAAGATGATAACCCCAAACCTCAGCCGTGACCGGCGAATCGGGCGTGTCGTTTATTCTCTTTGCAATGATCTGTAGCTTCTCGCGAACACCGTCGCCGTGATTGTTGATGTTGTTCAACGCCGGCGGCAAGTTGTCCTTAAACCATCTGTCTCCGGCGGCCGTGGTTTCTAAAACGTTCGGAAGCGGAACATTGAAATCAACAGTGTTCGGCGCCGGTGCGCCGGTAAATGCAAACTGCACGATGTCGCTCTGAAGCAATGCCGCAAGTGCGTTAACATTGCCGCTGAAGAATGTTGCCGTCGGTACCGGACGATGATTTGCATAACGTGCTGTTTCGACGCCGCCCTGATCGATGCCGAGCATAAGCGGTCCGGCTAAATCGTTAGAACTCGCCCGACGAATCCTCACGCTCAGATTATTTCCCGTAGCCGAGCTGATCCGCAGCACACGAATGCCACTGCCCGCGTCTATTTCATCCAAGCTGCACGTCACTGTTACACCAGCCGGCAATCCGGGTGAGATCCTCGCCAAAATTTCACCTTCGAGCCCGGCTTTTGTTGCCGCAGCCAGCGGTGCCGGATCATTATCCCTGATTCTGATCTCGCTAAACGGTCCATCATTTACGCTGATCTCGAACTTACTAGCGGCGGTTGTAGCCGGAGGAGTATATATGAGCCCGTTCAGTTCGTCGCGAACATTAGCAAACGTCGTGCCCATAGCTCGGCGGCCCTCGCTATATCCGGTAGCCGGCACCGATTCGATACTGAATCCAGCAGGGAGTTGAGCATCCACTATTTTTGAGCTTTGCGTCACGAACGTCGGTGCATAACGCGAAGCCAGTGGATTCATCGAAAGACCGAGAAAGGATTCGCTTTTCACAACGGTGCCACTTTCCTCTTGGGAAACGACAAGATTGAACGTCTCGTCGGGATTGCTGGTATTGTAATCGACAGTCAATCTAACGTTGTTGCCCCACGTGCCGGCATCTTTCGCCAGAAATTGCAGAGCTCCGACGCCTGCGAGATTTTCGAGAGTGACGTTAGCTTTTCTGGCGTTATGAGCGAGCCGGACGATGTAACAGTCACTGCCGCCATTATCGAAATATTGCTTGACGCTTGCGCCCATTTCACTAGCTGAATGTCCGCCGTCAAACTCGCGCAGGAAGTCGGAATAGCTCAAACAGCGTACGGCTTTGTTGATCGGCCCTTTTTGCGCACGGCCAAAGAATGCGGCGATGGACGTGGCGACACCTGTAATTGTCCTGACGCCGCTTGAAACTTCTTGAATATAAACTCCCGGGTAGGTTGGTTGGATCGGCATAAGTTCCTCCTAATGACTGACCTTGGAAACACAAGTAGATGCTTCCGCCAAATACTCACAGGAAAGAAATTAATCGCGTGTGGATAGTCTCTAAATTTATATTTTAGAAAATATGCCGTTCGGGAATTCTGCTTACAATAACTTGCAACTATCGAAATCTACCGGCCTCTGAAATCCCAATTCAACGAATAAAAGTCCTTCATGGAGTAACCGTGTAATGCGATTCATGCTCGGGGAGACTTTCACGGACTGGAAGTGTTCCCGAGGCTATTGCCATTAACAATTTTCACCGACAATTAGTCGATAACAATTTCTCCGGTGAATTTCAATGAGTTGCGCGAAAAATTAAATTGTTTTCGTTAATCAGTAACCTTATTACACAAAGGCGGGAAAATCAAGGAGAGCTGGATTTTTGTTAGTGATGTAATTTTGTGTTTGAGAATTTGATGATGATTAGATACCGGTGAGGTCGCTATTGGTGCTGAGGGCGGGAATCGAACCCGCACGCCCCTAAGGACACAGGATTTTAAGTCCTGGGCGTCTACCAATTCCGCCACCCCAGCACGACGACAATTATAGAATGCACAACACACAGTGCACAATGCGGGTTTCTTTTCATTGTGCATTCTGCGTTGTGCATTGTGCATTGAAAAGCCGTATATTTGGACAGATGGAAAATTTCCTCTGGATACTTTGGCTTGTGCTCGGCGTCGGTTTGATAATCGCCGAGATTTTCACGCTTGGGTTTGTGCTGCTGTGGTTTGGCGTCGGTGCGATCGCGGCGGCGCTCGTCGGTATCATCTTTCCTCAGGGTGGATTCTTACTTCAATTTACGGTTTTCGCAATTGTGTCGATTGCACTGACGTTGGCGTCGCGAACCATCTTTGCAAATTATTTTTCGCATGCCGAGAGCGATCGTATGAAGAGCGGCGTCGATGCGCTGCCGGGAAAGGTCGGAACCGTCACTACTGCAAGCAAAGGAGCATTGCAGGAAGGTGCTGTCAAAGTTTTCGGTTCGACGTGGACGGCGTTTCCGATCGATGAGGAGACCAAGTTGATAAAAGGCGAAAAGGTCGAGGTTGTCGAGGTTAAAGGATCGTCGATTTACGTCAGACGAATTACAAAAGAGCTGCCGGACTGGCGCGGAAATTAGTTATAAAAAATTCTGGCTGAGTGCCAAGGCTTTGTTCCAGCGATTCACCAAACCTTTCCAAAACATGCTGCTCTCATCTCTGCCCACATATTTTCTTTCGTAATGTTCTCTCGCAACGCGGAGTCTTAAGAGCAGACCTTCCGTGTCATTGATCGCGGCTTTTGCAGCTTTCAGCGAGTCGGGGTTATGATCGACCGCCTTTTGAGAGAACGCCAGTTCGGGAAGCGAGAAGTTCTTCGTCAGTTTTATATTTGCAACGGGCATCGGTCGCAGGTTACGGAATTTCGGCGGTGTCCTCTTCGTCGATCTGATCCATCGTGTCGTGAATGCCGCCGAGGTCGATAAAATCGAGTTTGATTTCGCCGTCAACGGGATCGGGCAGATCGTCGCCGGTGAATTTTCCCAGCACAACTGTGATGTTGTCTTCGCCGCCGTTTTCGTTGGCAAGTTTTACGAGTTCGGCACACGCGGCCTGTAGGTTGTCGAAATTACTCGTAACGATCTGCTGCATATCGCCGGCGCCGACCTTATTCGACAGTCCGTCGCTGCAAAGCAAAAAGACATCATTCTTACACGGTGCGACACGCGCCGACACCGGAAAAATCTCGTTCTGCGCACCCAAAGCCTGTAAGATCACATTTTTCAGCGTATGCGTTTCGGCTTCTTCTGCCGAGATTTGCTCGGCGTCGATCAGTTGCTGAACCAGTGACTGATCCTTCGTGATCTGATAAATCTGTCCTTTGCGAACAAGATAGCCGCGGCTGTCACCGACCTGAATAATGTCCGCCGCTCCGGGCGTCAAGCACATTCCCGTAAACGTCGCGCCCATTCCCTGATATTGCGGATCCGAGCGGCCCTGTTCGTGAATCAAATGGTTCGCAAAAAGCGTCGCGTCGTAAAGACGATGAATAAGATTGTGATCTGCGTTATCGGCGGAAGGATTTGCTTCGTCGGCTTCGACATCGAGTAGCTTTTCGCTGACGGTTTCCACCGCCATCGTGCTCGCGACCTCGCCCGCGAGCGCGCCGCCCATGCCGTCCGACACCGCCATTACAAGTCCGTCGCTGTCGATCTCAAACTTCTGACTTTCGACAACGAATTCGCCATCTTCCTGCGAGCTCGTCCACGTCTTTTCACGCGCGATGTTTAGCACGAGATAATTATCCTCGTTGCCTTTTCGGACGCGGCCGATGTGGGACGTAGCATGTATCTCAACAGTGGACATATCGTAAAGTTTCTAGTTTCGAGTTTTTGGTTTCGAGTAAAAAATAAATTAGCACGAATTTCGATAACTGGAAACTCGAACTATCTAAGCGCTTGATCGAGATCTTCGATTATATCCTCCACGTCCTCGATCCCGACCGAAATTCGCACAAGGCCGTCGGTGATTCCAAGTTTATCACGTGTCTCCGCCGGAACGGATGCGTGCGTCATCGTCGCCGGATGCGAGATCAGCGATTCAACACCGCCGAGACTCTCGCCGAGCGTGCATAACTTGACTGATTCCAACACTTTACGAGCGTTGTCGAGCGAGCCCGTCTCGAACGAAACCATTCCGCCAAAACCACTTTGTTGCCGCTTTGCAAGCTCGTGCTGCGGATGCGAAACGAGTCCCGGATAATAAACTTTTTCGACACGCGGATGTTCGGTAAGAAAGTTCGCGACAACGCGACCGTTTGCGTCGTGAGCTTCCATCCGAACGGCGAGCGTTTTAGTTCCGCGCAAAACTAAAAACGAATCGAACGGCGAAAGAATCGCGCCGATCGAGTTCTGCACAAAGCCGATCCACTCGGCGTCCTTCTCGTCATTGAGCGCGACAAATCCGCCGACGCTGTCTGAGTGGCCATTTAAATATTTCGTCGTCGAATGGACGACGACATCGACGCCATGCTCGATCGGTCGCTGAAAATACGGCGACATAAACGTGTTGTCGCAGACGACCTTTGCACCGCGTGCGTGAGACATCTCGGAAACCGCTTTCAGATCGGTTACCGTCATCACCGGGTTTGTCGGCGTCTCGACGAAAACCAATTTCGTATTCGGTTTAAATGATTGCTCTAAATTCGCGATGTCCGATGTGTCGGCGAGATCAAACTCGACGCCGTAGTCGCTCAATATTCGATTGAATAATCGAAACGTGCCGCCGTATGTATTGTCACCGAGAATAACGTGATCGCCGGCTTTTACAAGTTTTAATGCCGCGTCGATCGCCGACATTCCGCTCGCGAATGCAAAGCCGAATTTTGCGCCTTCGAGCGCGGCGATATTTTTTTCGAGAGCCGAGCGCGTCGGGTTCTGCGTGCGAGCGTATTCGTAACCTTTGTGACGGCCGAGGCCATCTTGAGCGTAGGTCGAGGTCTGATAGATCGGCACGCTGACCGCGCCGGTCGCCGAATCTGGTTCGTTGCCCGCATGAATCGCGGTCGTAGAAAATCCCATAAATCGATTTTAGGCCAATAAAATGCTTAGTTAAACGTAACTAATGGTAACTTGGCGCACCACAAATTGCAACGCGGCAGCCTTATGTAATAACCCGTTTATGAGTTAGAATGTGATTGAAATCGCAAAAGAATATGACTGACTTAGAAGCAACCCCGGAAGCGTCCGAAGCAGAAAGACGCGGCTCGGAACGTAAAAAACTTATTGTCGATGTGCGTTTCGACGGCGGCGACGGAACCGGCATCGCCAATACGCGCGACATCGGCGCCGGCGGACTTTATATGACGACGACCGCTCCGCTCGATCAGGGTGTGGCGATCGTGATGACGCTCAGCGTCGGTGCGCGGACGTTGAATCTTAACGGCACGGTCGTTTACGCAGATCCGGGTCACGGCGTCGGCGTGAGGTTTCGCGACTTGAGCGAAACGGACGCGCAGTTTCTCAACAGCGAGTTGTCGCTGAACTAGGAGCACGAATATGTTCGACCAATTTACACTCGGCATCGAAGAGGAATTTCAAATCGTCGATCCCGAAACTCGCGAACTAAAATCACACGTCTCCGAAATTCTCGACGAAGGCAAACTTCTGCTCGGCGAAAAGATAAAGCCCGAGATGATCCAATCGATGATCGAGGTCGGTACGGGCGTGTGTGCGAACATACAAGAAGCGCGAACCGACATCACGCAGTTACGCTGCATCATCTCGTCCTTGGCGCGAAAAAAGGGAATGGCGATCGTCGCCGCATCGACGCATCCCTTCTCTAAATGGTCTGAACAGGAGATTTACGACGGCGACCGTTACAAGCTGCTGGTGGATGAGCTACAGATGGTCGCGCGAAGTTTGTTGATCTTTGGCGTGCATGTTCACGTCGGCATACCAGATCTCGAACGGCGAATTCAGATCATGAACGCCGCGCGATATTTCCTTCCGCACATCCTGGCGATGACGACCTCGTCGCCGTTCTGGCTCGGCCATAACACAGGTTTGAAATCTTACCGCTCCGAAGTTTTCAAAAAATTTCCACGCACGGAAATTCCCGATCATTTCGAATCGTATGCGCAGTTTCAGTCTTATGTCGATCTGCTCGTAAAAATGAACTGCATGCAAGACGGCTCGAAACTTTGGTGGGACGTGCGACCGCATTACAAATTTCCGACACTAGAATTTCGCGTCTGTGACATACCGACCCGCGTCGATGACACGATCGCCGTCGCCGCGCTATTTCAGGCGATCGTCGCACGGCTTCATCAATTGATCGACGGCAATCTCGGTTTTCGCATATATCACCGTCGGCTCATTCTCGAAAATAAATGGCGCGCGATTCGTTACGGTCTTGACGGCATGTTGCTTGATCTCGGTAAACAAAAAGAAGTGCCGGTGCGCGACCTGATCCGCGAACTGCTGGAATTTGTCGATCCCGTCGTCGATCCGCTCGGCTCACGCAGCGAGATCGAGCATGTTCACACAATGCTCGATCGCGGCACGTCGGCCGACGAACAGCTTCGCGTTTTTGAAGAATCGGGCAGCGACTTTAACGCCGTCGTCGATATGCTGATGGTAAACACGCTCGAAAACGTGCCGGAAAACTGTTTTGAATAAAAGGTTTAGTGTTTTAAGGCAAGCCGGAGAAAATTCTCAAACAATATACGGCCGTCGCGGCTTTCGTTCGGGTGTTCCCAGCGTGTGGGATTTTTTGACCAATCTTCGAAAGACTTTTCGAGGTGGAACTGTACGCAGTAAATAAGCTGGTCGTCGGATTTCTTCACCATCATTTGATTCTTACAAAGATATGACGTGGCTAGAAGATTAAAGCCGTCGGGAATACCGTCAACCTGCACGCCGTGGTTTTGCCACACGCGAAGGATGTCGTCGTTCTTTGTGTAGTCCTGCCAAATGCCCGACGCCTGATCGTCGTTGCCCTCGAAGATCGGATCGTTTTTATCAACGATCTTTACAAAGCGATATTGATATTCGATCAAGCGATCGACGCGCTTTTCGGCAAGTTCGAGATCGTCAAGCGTTTTTAAATTTGCACCGAAAGCTAGAGCGACGAGCTGATGTGCACCGCAGATCGCGAGCACGGGAATTTTTGTCTTTTGAATAAATTTTGTGAATGACGCAATGTGTTCGGGATTGTAGTAATCAAAATCCGCAAATGTTCCGCTCATCACGATCGCGTCGGGGCGAAACTGCTTTACGGCATCGGCGATCTCAGAGAGATGCACGGTCATCGTCTTTGGATTTTGGACGAGCCGCAGAACATTTTTCGCGATGTTGTTGCACGCCATCGACGAAACTTTTCGTTCAAACTCAAGCTTTGTCTCGGTCGTGCCGTTCCACTCATCGCGTGCGAGATCGGATAGGTCGGATTCGTAGCGAAGCAGATCGTTGACGATCAAAACCTTGCACGAAGCAATTCGTTTTTCGATCGGCTCGTAATTACAAAACGTGCTCTTATTGTAAGGAAAAGGCAGCCTCTCGGGCTCGGTCGCCTTTGTCACGGCATCAAACATATCGGCTTTATCTTGATCGTCTAGCGTTGCAGGAACGCGCATTTGCAAATTATAGCGAACAGGCGTTTCGGGCGCAATGCGACCGAGCTGTCAGCGTTGACGGGTAGTGTCCTAAACTTGTGGTGTCCGATGACTTTTCCCTTTGTGTTCTTTGTGTCCTCGCTCGGTGCACTCTGTGATCACTTCCGGTTTTAATCACAGAGTTCACGAAGGCAGGACACAAAGGGCACAAAGGCTGAACACCACAGGATTAGGAAATTACTCGTTGACGCGTCTCGCGATCAAACAGCGGCATCGGCTCGCCGGGGCCGATCGCTGTGATCTCGTTGCGCATTACTCGGATCAGCGAAGTTCGTGATGCATCTTTTTTTTCAAGCAGCAATAACGCTCGCTGCCAGCTTGTTTCGAGTTCGTCGGCTATTGCAGAAATCTGTGATATGTCATACGGAACCGCGAATTTACGGACGCCGATACGAGCGAACACGCGTAAGTATCGGGCGGTCGCGAGATCGGGACAAAAGAAGCGTCGCCGCCCGACTTTCAATTCAATTCCGAGAAGCGTGTATTGTATTGTCGCGAGATTTTCGCGTGATGAAATGTCTAAAGAATGTGCACGTGTGCGTCCCGATCGCACACGAGTTTGATAAATGTGCGGCAGCCAGTCGTCGCCAAGCTCTGTTTTAATTTCACTGACGATCTTAGACATTGTCGATCAACTCCTGAAATCGGTTAAAGAATTTACCGACGTGAATGCCGTCCATGATCGCGTGATTCGTTTCGACAGACAGCGGCATTTTTTTAGCCGAGCCGTCGTCAAAAATTTTGCCGAACACGATTTTTGGAATCGTCAAATCGCGGTCCATGCGGCTTGCATGTTTGAAGCTCGTAAACGAAACCCACGGAATTACCGAGTAATAAATAAGATCGAGTCGCTCAGTCTCGACATCGAAAGTTTTTAGAGCTTTGTATTTCTCGACCGCCGCTCTCCCGGCCGCGACGAATTCAAAAACGTCCGTCTTCATCTCGAAGTAGGAGAACGAAAACGTCTCGTCGTCATTCAAGATCGTCTGAGTTGCGTGTATGCGGTTAAATTCGACAAGGCGTCCGTCCATCAGGCGAATTCTAAACTCGCGAATTTCGTTGGCGGCAGCGAGCGTGTAATAGAGAGCGGCGAGCGAGAACGCAAGATCGTTTTGTTTACAAAAAGCATAGAGCCGCGTGACGTCGATGTTTGCGGTGAAATTAAAAAAAGGATCGGCGTAATCGCGAAAAAAGTCGTGCGTCGCCTTTCGCGGCCACGTTGATGTGTCAAGCTCGGTAAACATCTTGCGTTAACGCGTCGCGATCCGCTCCGTGTAAGTTGGCGATTTAGAAAAACGCTCGATCACGTCGTTGCTAAAAAGTCCGAAATACAAAACGCCGACAACCGTGATGACGAGTGCGACGGCGAGGCCTGTAGGCATCTTAGGTTCGCGCCATTCAACGGTGCGTTCGCGGAAAAACATAACGACGATCAGCCGCAGATAATAGTACGCCGAGATCGCCGAACCGATAACCGCAACGACGACGAGCACGGTGACGAGCGCATTGCCGGTGCCGAGAGCCGAGCCGAACACGAAGATCTTGCCCATAAAACCGGCCGTTAGCGGCAAGCCGAGAAGCGAGAGCATAAACAGCGAGAGCGAAAATGACAACACGGGCGATTTGAATCCGATGCCGTTATAATCTTCGAATTCGCAACGGCGGTCGTTCTTTTGTGCGAGCAAAGTGACGATGGCGAACGCGCCGATGTTCGTCACCGCGTATGTCAGCATATAAAACGCAACCGACGCGATTCCGGCGTCTCGCTCGGCATCCGATTTGGCCAAACCGGCGCCGACAAAGCCGACGAGAGCATAACCTGCATGAGCGATCGACGAATAGGCGAGCATTCGTTTGACGTTATTCTGCATGATCGCGGCGACGTTGCCGACGATGATCGTTACACCGGCAAGTACGGTGAGCGCCGTGATCCACGACTGATGCAAAAGCGCCGAAGCCGACACGCCGGCGACAAGCGGAAAGCCGAGCACGAAGATTCGTAAAAAAGAAGCGAATGCAGCGGCCTTTGGCCCGGCGGCCATAAAGCCCGTGATCGGCGTCGGCGCTCCCTCGTAAACGTCCGGCGTCCAAACGTGAAACGGCGCCATCGCGATCTTAAATCCGAAGCCGATGATCATCATCGCCGCACCGACAAGCAGAAGAGCGGGGAAATTCGGATTCACGATTCTTTCCGCTATTTGCGTTAGGTTCGTCGAACCCGTCGCGCCGTAAACGAGCGCCATTCCGTAAAGCAAAAAGGCAGATGCGAACGAGCCGAGAATAAAATACTTCATCGCGGACTCGTTGGATTTGAGATCGGATTTGCGCAAGCCGGCCATCACATACGTTGCGATCGACAGCGTCTCTAACCCGAGGAAGATCACGACCAAGTCATTGCCCGCCGACATCATCATCATTCCGAATGTCGCGAATAATAACAGCGCGTGATATTCACCGACAGGAACATTCTCGCGCTCGACCCAAATTGTCGAAACAAGAACCGTCATCGCCGACACGAACAAAAAGACGAGCGAAAAACTCAGCCGTAGATTGTCGTGGGCGATCATTCCATTCCACGAAGTCGTCGGACCGACGCCCCACATACTGACAATCAGAATTCCGGCAAGCAGCAATCCAGCAAGCGAGATCATGCCGGAAATTGTTTTTTGCTTTGGAAAAAAGCTGTCGTAAAGCATCACGATGACGCCCGCAGCCGCGACTACAAGCTCCGGCATTATCACGGCAATGCTCGTGTTCGGCTCGATCAGATCTGTAAGAAGTAATGAAATCATTAATCTAAATATTTATTTCTCAGTCGCAACCTCAGCTTTTTCAATGTCACCGCCGGCGCGCTGCATAACGCGCTCTTGGAGTGCTTTAACCGGTTCCTCGCTGCGTTTTAAGAATGGTTTTGGAAACACGCCCATGTAAACCATCAATATCAACAGCGGTATCATCAGCCCGATCTCGCGCCAAGATAGATCGACGAGCGATTTGTTTTTGTCGTTCGTAACTTTGCCAAAAAATACTCGCTGCACCATCCAGAGCAGATAAACCGCGGCAAAGATCACGCCCGTTCCGGCGAGCATCGTTGCAACATAATTCCAGTTCACAGATGACGTGACGCTGAGCGCGTGTGACTGGAACATGCCGACCATTATTAAAAATTCACCAACAAAACCGTTAAGAAAAGGCAGGCCGACCGACGACAGGACGGTGATGATAAACACCGTCGCATAGATCGGCATCACGTTTGCGAGACCGCCGAATTCGCTGATCTCGCGTGTGTGACGGCGTTCGTAGATAAAGCCGACGAGCAAAAAGAGCGCGCCGGTCGAGACGCCGTGATTGAGCATCTGATAAACGGCTCCCTGCATTCCCATCTCAGTGAACGAAAACATTCCCAAGATCACAAAGCCCATGTGCGCGACCGACGAATACGCGACAAGTCGTTTAACATCTGGCTGCACCATCGCGACGAGCGCGCCGTAAATGATGCCGATGATCGCGAGCGTGATAAATATCCACGCCGTCTCTCGTGCCTGATCGGGGAACAGCGCAAAATTAAATCGCATCAATCCATACGTTCCCATCTTTAGTAAAACCGCTGCGAGGATGACCGAGCCTGCAGTCGGCGCCTCGGTGTGAGCGTCGGGCAGCCACGTGTGAAACGGGAACAACGGCACCTTGATCATAAACGCGACCGCAAACGCCCAGAACAGCAGCATTCCGGTTTGTGGTGCGAGCACGAGTTGGCCGGTCTTCATGGCGTCGAGTATCGCGACAAAATCCCACGAGCCGCCAAGCCCTGTTTGGTCTGCGTAGAGATAATACATCGCGATGATCGCGACGAGCATTAGCAAACTGCCAAGCGCGGTGAAGATAAAAAACTTGATCGCTGCGTAAATGCGATTTGCTCCACCCCAGACGCCGATCAGAAAGAACATCGGCACGAGCGACGCCTCAAAGAAAAGATAAAAGACGAGCAGATCAAGCGAGACAAAAACGCCGATCATCGCCGACTCTAGCAGCAGCAGGAAGATGTAGAACGCAGTTCGCTTTTTCTCGACCGCGTGCCACGTCGAGATAACGGCGATCGGCATTATGAACGTCGTCAAGATCACGAGCCAAAAGCTCAGACCATCGACGCCGACGTGGTAATTTGTGTTGATCGCCTTGATCCACGGCACGGTTTTTTCAAAAAAGAAGCCGCTCGGCCCTGGGCTCCCTCGATCAAAAAACAAAAACAGCGAGACGACGAAATTCACCAACGTAACGCCGAGCGTCAGCCATTTGATCTGATCTTCCTGCTTCCAAAACATCTGATGCCCGAGCGTTAGCATTGCACCAAAGACTGGCAGCAGGATCAATATCGTTAATAGGTTTTCGCTTATGAAATTCATAAAGCTTGCACTCTAAACTTACGCGACGAGCTTCAGCCCGTAATAAATAAAATAACCAAGCAAACAAAGCGCGCCGAGCAGGATGATCGCGGCATAACTGCGCACAAAGCCGACCTGAATGCCGCGCACGAGATTGCCGACCTCCATCACAAAATGTCCGATGCCGTTGACGATGCCGTCGATAAAACCGAGATCGAAGCCTTTCCACAAACCGCGTGTCGAGAGATTTGTGATCGGATCGACGATGTAGCCGTTGTAAAATTCGTCGAGACGCCATTTGTCTTCGAGTATTTTCGGCATCTTGCGAAGCGGAGTTTTTAGGAACAGCGCAAAGCCGGTCACGATGCCGATCACGGCGAGCACGACCGACAGTCCGGCGAGCGTGCGTTCTTTTTGCACGACTTCGGGTGCATGTGATTTTGCAGCCTCGCGGGCGACGACGGCAGTAGGCATTTCGGTTTCGGCGACGACGGGTTCGAGAATGTGCTCAAACGTGTTCGCGTCCTTAACCCCGACGAGCGAGCTCATCGCATACGGCACGCCGACAAGACCGCCGACGGTCGAGAGAAAAGCGAGGATGATCAGCGGCACTGTCATCACCCATGGCGATTCGTGCGGTTTGAAATCT
>Ga0187894_10000266_pt1 | contig 70643 bp, 50 predicted proteins | sample GBC1701081metaG_FD_136650 | JGI IMG/M metagenome (GOLD analysis project Ga0187894, IMG submission 136650) | White microbial mat communities from a lava cave in the Kipuka Kanohina Cave System on the Island of Hawaii, USA - GBC170108-1 metaG ... | reverse complement strand
TTCGCCGGACCTCTCCCCACCTCTTTGTCGCTGCCGGACAGCCTCATTGAGCAGTCGCTGCTCGATCTCCGCCACCCCTGCCATATATTCGCGGTAGGATTCGCTCTCGCGGGGCGGCGCAACAGGCGAGGAGACGCCTCGATCTGAGGCATCCTTTGCAGCTTCTCGCGCCGGCGCGGTCGGCGTCGGAGGCTGCGCGAGAGATTGCTTTCTCGCTTCGATCTGTTCAACCAGGTAAGTGCGTTCGTAAGGTGAGAGTTGCTGGTAGAGGCGCCGCAGATCGACCTTGCCCGGATTGCGCATCTCTTCGTTCAGGATGGACGCCTGATAATGGCGAAGCGCGGCGACAGAGCGGCGCGAGTCGAGTTCGGCGAGCATCTTTTCGAGCGCCAGCGTCGGTTCCAATCGCCCTTCGCGGAGCGCCCTGACTCGTTCCGCCCGTTCCGCTCGCGATAACCCCCAGGCGTGGCGCAGCTCGCGCATCTCCGCCGTGTGATGTTCCGGCGCGCGACCGAAGAAGAGCAGATGGCGCTCTCGCGCATTGAGCGGTATTTCGTTCGGTCTCTGGGATTGGCCATTGCGCAGCGCCGTGCTGCGATCGAGGTTTTGGCGAAGGAAGCTTTCCGCCACTCGATTGAGTTCTTCCGGCGTGGTGGTGGCGACGATCTGTTCGTGCGCCTGCCGGAAAGACGCTGACCTGTTGAGCGCGCGCGTCTCGGGGTCTTTGAGCCGCTCGTCCACGTAGGCTTTGAGAAAGCCGCTGATGGCACGCCGCTCTTCATCAGTCTCCGGCGTCTCTTTGTGAAAGATAGCCGCGTCAATCCGGGGGGCAATCGCCGATCGCGGCATGCCACCCTCGACGAGTCCATCAATCGCGGGAATAGTGAGCCTGACAAGCCGCTCCTTTGTCTCCACGCTCAAGTCAGCAGGGAATCGCAAGCGTTCGTCGTCCAAGCGCACTTTGCGCGCGGCCGTATTGAACGCGCCGGCGGAAGCTTGCGGTTCTCGCCTCTCTTCCAGAGAAACCACGTCGGCGAAGACTTCAACGCTCTCTCTTGTTTCCAGCTTTGCCATCTCCCCGGCAAGGATCCGCATTTCGCCCAGCGCGAGGTCGAGCGCCGCGGCGTCGTGCCCAATTTGGTCGTAGTAGTAACGAAAGACTTCGATCTCCCTCGGATCGGCGTTCTCACCGGCGATGGCTCGAGCGAGCGTGTGAAACTCACGCGCTGCTGCCGGGTCTCGAATTCGCCCGAGAGCGTATGAGAGGCTCGTGATGAAAGGTTGATCTTGACCGTCCGGTAGCTCGTGTTCTTCGGCGGGAATGATCAGCACGGCGTCTTTGACACATGCGCCTCGTTCATAGAGATCGCGCAAACCCTGGCTCTGTTTGTTCAACCAATCGGCCTGTTCGGGGCGCGTACGATAATCGGGATCATCCAGGCTGGTATTTCGGAAGGCGGCGCGCAGGTTGGTTGCATCCGGCAATCCGTCGGGACCAAGATCGGAGCCGCGCAGGATGATCTCCTCGACCAACTCGCGCCCCGCAATGGACGGATTGTATCGAGCGGCCTGGAGCAATCGCTCTTCGGTGGAGGTCGTCTTTTCCGCTCTCTCTTCGGCGTTGCTTTCTATTTCTCTTTCCGAACCGGCGCGCTGTTGCGCGCGATCGAGCGCCGCGACAAAACGTTCGCCGATGCTTCCCTCGACCGGGCGCGCTTCGCCGCCGGGCGCCGGCGCGCGATGCGGGAGCAATCGCTTGGGAAGTCTCCCCAACCGGCGCGACTCCCCCTCCTCGCGGCCGGTGATCTCCTTATGAATGAGGATGTGAAGGTGCGGGTGATCTGTGTTGAGGTGAATGCCGGCAACCCAGCGAAGCTCGCTCGCGCCGAGGTCGTCCTTCACATCCGTCATCGCATCACGGGCGACTTCGCGCAACGCTGCGTTACGCTGCTCGCCGCTTGCGCCAAGGCGTTCGTAATCTTCGGGGAGAAAGCTGACCGAGAAGTGAATCAGATCATCCTTGTCGGGCGCGCCCTGTCCATTACCGAGGAACCGGTTGGCTTTGCGATAGGTGAGATCGCTGTCCCGGTCTGAAAACAGGGACCGCGGGCGAGCGCCCTCGCGTTCGGGATCGCGGTCGCGCTCGGAGATGTAACGAGCCGCGCGAGATGCGCCTCCGCCTTTTCCACCATTGGATTTGACCGCGACAACGGCGCGCATGACGTTTCACTCACCTCCTCCCGCCCAGGACGATCTGCTGCTGTTCGGTCATGCCGAGCACTGCCATCTCCGCATAGCTCGGCGCCGGTGGCAGCTTTCTGACTTCGTCGAGGGAGAGCGGCGCGCCTTTCCACCGGCGTAAGTTGGCGGGCGCTAGCAACAGGAAATGAGTCGAGGCTTCCTCGCGGCGTGGGCCTGTGGGCACAATCCAGATCGTGCAGGCCTGGGCGTTCACCGAGTGGTAGAGGTAGTAGTAGTTGGCCACGATGAGGCTGCGGCCGTCGGCGCCGAAGTCGGGGCTCTTCTTGTGCTTCCAGACGCGGGCTTCGAGTTCGCGGAAATCGGCGGGGAAGCGACCAGTCTGCTGGTGATGCGCGCGCAATGCTTTCACAAGGCTATCGGCGGCAAGGCGTGGCGTCTGTTGCCCGGCGCGCCCGGCGTCGAGTAAGCCGACCGTCGCATAGACGACGACGAGCGCCGCGGCGGTGAGACCGAGCATCAGAAACGAGATTCGTAGTCGCGTTTTGCCGCCTACTTGGTTCAAGACATAACCTCCTGAGCTTGAGTGGCCACAGGCTCCTCGACGCCGCGCCGTGTGGCCCGATTGAGGATCGAGTCGAAATCGGACGAACCAACCCTGGTCTCCGTGAGCGAAGTCAGGCTCAAGCGCGGCTCATCCATTTCGGGGAAGGGCAATGAATCGAGCGCCGCCGGCGACGCGGAGTGAACCTCTTCCCGCGAGAGGTTGCCTGAACCGTTCTCTTTCATCCCTCGTTTTGCCGCTTCAGCCTCAGAAAGCGACACGGGCCGGGCGATCTCGCGCGGCAATGGATGCGCAAGCTCGCCCGTTTTGCCATAGGGCGGAAAGCCGAACTTGACGGGCGGCGCGGCGCCGATGATGGCCACCGACTGAGTGTGTTCAGGCATCTGCCGCAGCTCCGCCGCGTCGAGCAGATCGCGTCCGGTCTCGGACTCTCGCTGGTTGTCGAAGACGACCCCGGTTGCGTCAACAGTCGTGTGCTGCAGGACTGTTGTGCGCCCGATTCGCCGCGCCGCGTACTGCGCCGTCTCGCTGTCTACGCCGGGCAGAAATATCATCGTGCCGATCGAGCCAAGTATCGCCTGCGCGCCGTCGCGCCCGTGTTGTTTGTAGAGCTGGCCGATGTTCTGGTAGCCGAGCACGATCCCGCAGCGGCGGCCGCGACCGACGCCGAGCGCTTCGCTCAGGTTGTGCAGCGGGATGTTGCCTGCCTCATCGAGCGCGAGCAGCACCGGCGCCCCCCGCTCGTCATTGCTTGTCTTACGGACGACGCTGGCCGCCAGACCAAACAGAATCGAAAGCGCGATCCGGTAGCGCGTCGCATCGCCTTCGGGCACAACGACGTAGATGCCCGTGCCGGGTCGCCGCAGTTCATGGAGGTCAATTTCGCGGATGCCGCGCTCGCGCTCCTCATCCGTTGGCGATTGCATCACGGCCATGGCGTGTGGCGCGCGCAAAGGGGCGAGTTTCGTCCCCAATCCAACGAAGACGCCGCCCTGCGTCTTCTCACGGTCGGCCTTCTTGAAAATGCCCCACTGGACGCGCGCCTCTGGGTCCGGCGAGTCGAGCATCTCGTGGTTGAGCTGATCGAAGCCGCGGGAGGCGATGAACTCGGCGATCATCGCCGGCGTGGGCGCGGCGACAATCTGTGGCAGGTGCAGCAGCAGCGCGGTCATCAAAGCGGTTTCGGCCTGCGGCCAGAAGGGATCGCCGTTGTAGAACTTGTTGTAGTCGAAGCCGACCACAATCGAAGCGATCTCGTGCGCCAACTCCGCATCGCCGGCGCAGGCGGGCACGAAATTCCAGCGGTCGGAAAACCAGGGCTCAGCGAGATCGAGTCGGTAGACGCGCCTGAAATGTCGCGCTGTGTGCTTGAAGAGTTCGCCTTTCGGATCGAGAAAGATCGCCGATCCCGCGCGTGCCCAGTCGCGCGCCATCGTCATAATGAAGCTCGACGACTTACCGGAGCCGGGCGGACCGAAGAGCGCGACGTGACAGAGCGTCCTTTCAAACGGCAGGACGAGATCGTACCGGCGCGTCAGGCGTCCGAGACGAAGCGATCCTTTCGGTAAAAGCCTCCTTGCGTCGTGCGCGAGTCCCAGGCTTTTTAGCAGCGGCACGTCGGCCCAGCGCGCCGAGCCGTGCGTCAGGCGTTGAGAGATTCGATAGTAAGGAATAACGAGCGACAGGGCTTCGGCCAAGCTGATGAGCACAGCCAAGATCATTCCGCAGATGAAGAGGAGACGTGTTTCAAATCTCGCCTCGAGAACGTCAGCAATTTTCCAGAGCAGAAACGCGGTGAGCAGGCCGCAGGCAAAGAGGATCATCCCCTCACCAGCGTCGCGCAGGACGCGAAACCCGGCCTGGTAGGAGTCGAGATGCAGCGCATTTGCCGGGCGCGGAATCCGGTAGCGCGCATCGAGTCGTTTGAAGAGATGATCCAGTGACATCGCTCACCCTTCCAATATCATTTGATTGAGCGCAGGCGTTCAGGCGACCACCCCGATGCGATGACTTCCGCCGCCGGCGCAAACGGCGCAGGTATCCCCACACCATTCAGCCGGTTGGCGATGTAGAGCTTCGCTTCGCCTTTCTCCGCAGATTCATCCGGGACACGCGCCATCAACGCAGGCCCGTCGGCCGGCTCACGTCCGAGCGCGACGACTTCTATCCCTAAGGGCATTGGGCGATAACGAACCGAGATCGAGCCATACGTCGAAGAGAGCGTTCCTTCGTTTTGTGTGATCGCCAGGCCCGGCGGCAGCAGGTTTCTCGCTGCAAGGCCGGAGAGCAGGTCTCGCACGCTGCGCGGCGTGCGCCCTTTGATCTGCTCGGTTGCGGCGTACAGGCTCGATGCCAGCGCCAACGCCGTGGCTTCGCCGATTCGTTCCGCTGTGCGCGACACCTCGCCGTCCATCACGGAGACGACGCTTGCCTGGCGCAATTCGTTTGCGATTTTTGCTTCAATAAGCGGTCTTGCAGAATCAAGCGTGACGCGCGGATCGACCGTGGTCGCTCTCGCATTGAGAGCGATGCGGATTGCGAACGGCGCAATGACGACAAGCGCCGCCGTCAGGCCGGCGACGATTGCCGGTGAAACTTTCCATCCAAGACGGTTCACGCAGCCTCCTCCAAAACACAAGCTTTATTGGCGAACGCCCACGTCACCCATTCATCAACCTCGCGGTCTGCCGCTCGCGCGGCGAATTCCAGGCGCGCGATGCCTTGTCGCAAATTGAGCAGCTCCTTGTGCCGCTTGCCCAAGAAACAGAGATGCCCATCAATTACGTGGCCGGTGAGCTCCTCGACGCCATCTCTTGTCAATGCTTCGAGCAGATCAATGGATTCACGCAATCCGGGCTTGTCGCGCACCGCCGGCATATCGCGCCGGATGCAGTTGACGAGGCGCGTAACGGCGCCGACCAGATCGGGCGAGGCCTTAGGCACGCGCGCACGAAGGATGCGCACCTCTTCGCGCGGCGTTGGAGCATCGAGCCAGGTGTAGAGACAGCGCGAACGCAGCGGCGCGCTCAAATCGTGACGAAGGTCGTTCGAGAGCAGAATGACAATCGGCCAGCGCGCCGGATCACGCACGCCGATGTCGCCGAAGCGCGGCACGTGGGCCCAGCCGCGCCCCAGGAGCTGCAGCAGCATGTCCTCGATCTTCTCTATGAGCTTGTCGGCTTCATCAATGATCAGCAGCGGCGGCGACTCGGACGACGCAGCGTAATCGAACGCTCCGAGCGCCTCGCCGAGGATCAGATATCCGCGCGTGAACTGGCGGGCTTGCGCTTCGCGCAATGGCGCGCCTGCTGCCAGTTCCTGTCTGACCATCTGCGTCTGCGCTTCGCGGTCCCACGAATAGAGCACGTCGGCAATGGTCAGATCGTCCATCCCTTGCAGGTAGAAGCTCGCCAGGTTGCACCCTCCGGCTAACGACTCAGCGAGGGCCGTTTTGCCGCCGCCGCGCGGTCCTTCGACAAGCAGCGGCTTGCGGCTGCGAAGCGCGTGCGCCAGATCAGTGAGCGCGCGGCGCTGGATGATGTAGCCTGCGCCGGCAAGCAATTGGGCGATCGCATCGGGTCCTTCACGCTCAAGCGCCTGGCGCGGGTCAACGCTCACTCTGGACGGGTCGCCTGGTTGCATAAAATGCTTTACTTCTCCTGCAGAACTGCGAGCGCCAATCGCTTCATCTCCGGACTCATCCGTGGAAGCGCGGCGCGGATCTTCTCCGGCGATCCCGATGAGAGAAGCTCGGCCAGTTCCTCATCCGCGAGCGTCTCTCTGTCGCCTCCGGCAAGCGGATCGGCGTCTACGCCGCGCGTCTCCTGCGGCAGGTCAGTGATCATCACGTAGCCGAAAGCGCCGGCGGGAATTTCGACGAATTCGCGGCGATTGATGGCATTGAAGCCGGGCGACAATTCCGGCGAGATCGCGCCGGGCAGGATGACGGTTGTCCCGCCGCGCGAGAGCGCGGCCTGTCCCAGAGAGACGGCGCTCTGCGCTGCCCGCCCCAGGACCCGCGTCCATCGGCTGTTGACCTCTCTACGCTTGCCGCGCAATCCCGGCGCGCCGTCCGCCCCCAGAACATCGCCGCCGATCTTCACGAGCTTTCCCGACGCTGGGTCAATGAATCCCACGAGCGTGATGTAGGCCCGGTCGTACTCGCCGCCCTGCTGGCGGCCGATGACCGTCACGCCTTTCTTCATTTCCCATCCCGTCCCTCGCACATCCCGTGTGAGTTCAAAGCGCGCAAGGCTTCCCGATCTCAAGGTGTAGATCGCGCCGAGCGTGCGCACAGGCAACAATGAGCCGAAGCTTGGAAGCACGACGCTGGTTTTGACCAACGCTGGTCCAGCGGAGAGAAGAGGTTCTGATTCGCGCGTTCTATTGCTTGCTGAACGCGGCGAGCTTTCAGGCCTGGCGCCTGGACGCGAAACCGAAGCCGGCGCGGTTACAGCGCAGCGGATTGAGCGTTCCGGGTTGCGCTCGGACGTGATGCCTGTGGCCTCAGGCTTCGCTGTCGTGGGCGAGCTGATAATCTGCCTCGCGGTTGTTTCGGGGATTGCCTCTCTCCCAGGCGAGAGTACTGTCCCGCCGATGCTCTCAATTGGTACCGTCACCGGCGTGTCCGGCGCGATACGGCCAGCGGCCGGCAGGGGGGACGCAGACGTCACAGGCGTTGCTGTCGTCGCGGCGCTGCGGACTTCGGCGATCGCCTCCGCCGTCACGTCGTCGGGATTACGCGTGATTCCACTGGCACCCTGCTGCGCGCTCGCGTCCTTTACCGGCAGATTGATCTTCGTTTTGCCACGATCACCGGTCACGACCCACAGACAAACGCCGGTCACCGCAACGAGCAGCACGCACAGCAATCCACCGATCACGCGCTTGCGCCGGCGGCTCGTTCGTTGCCGCGAGGATTGGCCTGTCGTCTCACTTGTGGCGCTCGATTCATCATCGAAGGCGACATAAGGATGGGCGAACGGATCGCCTAGTGTGTCGCTAGCCTGTGTGTTGCCCAGAGACTGCTCTGTAACGCTAACCGTGCCGTTCCGGGGCCAGCCGTTATTTCCATTGGAATTCATCGCAAGGCTCCTTTCCGGCGTTAGCGGTTGGCGGAGGTGAGGCCCGCGGTCGCAGGCTCATCCGCCGCAATCGTCTGCCCGACGGCGACGCGCAGTCGCTGGCGTGCGCCCAGCGCCCGCGATTCGTAGGCGAGCGCGTAGTAGGCGGTCGCGCCGCCGGGAATCACATCGTTTGTCGCCGTCGTCTGGACGCCAAGCTTTTTGACGACCTCGATATGAAGCGGCTTACCTTTGTCATCAATCGTCTCGACGGTGATTTCAGGCTGGCTTGGCAGGATGCGTGCGTCGGTGTTTCTCGTGTTGCGGACCGCGATGACCACGAGCTGCGAGCGCCTGTCCATTTCCTGCACCGGTGAGACGGAGAGCGAGAGGCCGTGTGTGGTGTCGCTCCATCGTTTGAACTGCTTCGGAGATTTGACCGCCTCGTCGAGCGCCGCGCGAATCGGATCGCCGTTCTTGCGGCCCAGCTTTACGGGAGGCTCCGAGGTGTCTACCTGGGCGGTATCCGCGACCAACCTGATCGGCGAACGCGCGTCCTGCGCGCGAACCGGCGTCGTCTCGGTTGATGCGGGAGTAGGCGATGGGACGGCGACACGCAACGACGCCGTGGGCGGTTTTTCTTCCTCCGAGCCGTCGAGATTGACCGCCAGCCCGGCGGCGCGGCGCGCGGAGATCACTTCATTGCGGTCGTAAGTGACAACGACGCGATGGGCCTGCTCGGCGAGCTGCTGAACAGGGTAGAAGAGAAAGGTGATGACCATCCCGCTCTGCATCTGCGTGATGATCGAGGTCACTGGCGCGCGCCTGGCATTCGCCATCGTTGCCGGAGAGGCGAAGCCGCTGCCCGCGCGCACGACCATAAAATGATCAGTGGCCTTCGTCGGCGATTCGTCAATCGTCACCAGATCGCTATTGCCCGGATGAAGGGCGAAGAAGCGGTCCGCGACCGGGAACTCGATGATCGTCACGCCGTTCGGCGAAAGCCCCAGGCGTATGACCGGATTCTGGTTGCCGCGCACCGCGACGTTGGCTTCACCCGACAGGTAGTCAGCTCGCGGCTGTTCGACGAGAGCGACTGACGAGGGCGCTACGGGTGGGCGTTCTTCAGCCTGTTTGTTACGCTTTCCCTTTGCCTGCGCCGCGGCAGAGAGCGTGAGAACAGAAACCAGAAACGCGAAAACAACGATGCGACGAGCTTGATGAAACATTGCTTCCTCCACTGCTAATGAGGTCGGGATCACTTGCCTATTGAGAAGTTGATGCGCTTCCCACTGCTGCCGGCGGCGAAGACGAACCCAATTCCCTGTAATCAATCGAGGCGATCAGAAACCCTGAGCGCAGGTTGCGATCGGCGCGCCGCTGCGGATCGGCCGCGAGTTTGAGCTGGAGATTCAACTGGTGCGATTCGCGCTGGGCAGCGCCCGCCACGACGCGCGTAATCTCCTGTTTGCCGATGACGCGCACCGTGTATGGGTCAACCCGGTCAATCGAGATGTCCTGCGGCGTCCAGACCGATTGCCAGCTTTCGGCGCGCTGTTTGTCGAGGGTGCCTTCTTGTTTGAGATAACGAGCGAATTTGAGCGCGCTATCCGGAACCATCATCCGCAGCGCGCGTTCGATGTCTCGCGGGCGCGTGGCCGGATCGATCTGGTAGAGCGCGCGGACGAACTCGCCGGCGATGTATTGCTTGTCGGCGTTCGTGAGTTTGTCGGGTCCGAGCTGCACGGCTTCGGTCTCGCCATAGTTGCGGTCATTGATCATCAGCACACGGCCCGACGAGCGATCCACGACGATGCGGTCGGGGCGGCGGATGTACTGGTAGAAGTTGAAGGCGATGCTCACAAGCAGCAGCAGCACGAGCAGCATTGACGTCACTGTGAGGCCCAGGACGGTTCGCACGTCCGCAGGATCACGATGCAGGACCTGAAAAGGCGCCGCCGGTTCTCTGCGATCCGCGATGTGGTTTGATTCTTTCTCTATGGTTTCATCGAAGCTCATGGGCGCTTCGAGAACTTCTGAATGAGTGCTCATACTGCTCCTCTTCGTTTGCGTTTAATGAATCAGGTCCTCGTCATCCTTATCGTCGTCACCGTTATCATCGAAGCTGAACTCCGCTGGCTCACGCCTCCGCTCGATCTGATCGGTGACCTCGACAAGGCGGCGGCGCTGCCGCTCCATCTGTAACCCCAGCGCCCATCCGCACATTCCCTGCACAAAGAACAATCCGAGTTCCTCAAGTTCTTCCGGCGATACATCCAGCACCAGTTCGCCCTCGGTCGTGAGCGCGTGTTCTTTGAGGAAGGCGTCAATAAACTCTTTAAGAGAATTCCCCATTGGTCAGCCTTTCCAATTGGCCCCGCCTGCGGCAATCAACAAGCCGTGTGCCAGGTCGCAAACATCAAAGAAATGCCGCAATCCAGCGCGGTTCCTGTCGCGCGATCGAGCGGCAGGTGTGTGTGAAACGTCACACCCCATGTGTGCTCCTGGCGTCACACCCGGGGCGCTAATCACCGGACATAGATCGAGCGCGTTCGGCGACTTTCAAAATTCCGATCACGGGGCGCAGACGCCCCCGAATAGGCGCTTGCGCTGTGGCCTCCCGGTTCTCCGTTTTGTTTGTGATCCGCCAGGCTTGCAGCTTGAAACCTGCCGATGCTGAGCGCGGCTGTTGATAGTTCGCCTTTCGTAATGCGCCCGTCGCTGTTGAGATCAAGCCATTGGTTTAACGCATAGATACGCTGTTCTTTGCGTGAATCGTCGAGGGGCGCAACGACCGCCGTCTCCCCGCCTTCAAGGATAAATCCGCGAAAAGTCGCTGTGTAAACATCGGCCAGGCTGTCCAATCGCCCGCGAAACGGCGCGAAGTACTTCTCGACAAAACGCAACTGCTCGACCGGGCTCATTTGCCTGATTGCAGCGGTGGTTGTTCCCAGGCCCTGCGCTGTGTCTTCAATGATTTGCAGTAAGCCGCTCGCAGTCTGGCCGGGCAGCCGGTTACGCGCGCCGGCGACAAATAGCGATTCGCTCGCCATCACATTGAGCAGCCATGCCGGATGAGTCTTCAGACGCGCCGCAACCGCCTGTAACTCTACCCAGAATTCAGGATGCTCCCGCAGAATCTGCTCAAGGTTTTGCCTGGCCCGGAGGTGCTTACCTTCAGTGCGAACAAGCAATTTCAGAAGTGGGCCGTCTTGCGCTGGCGCGCTTATCGGAAGAATCAACAAGGCGAGCGCGGCGGCATACATCCATATCAGCCTTTTCATTCGATCAATCCTTTCGTCGCCCGAGGCTAGCCGCAAAAACGATGCCGCCGCGAAAAAGGTGCTGGCACGAATTTTGAATAGCAGCGTTGGTGAAGCTCACCCGTTCCGGCAGGAAATGTGGTTCGGGAAAGGTGTGATCAGTCCTCTTCGACAAGCGGGGAGGTGGGTAGCTTCGAGTCAAAGCTTTTAATCAAACTGGGGAGCAAAGTTATGAAAAGCTTCGGATGGATCATTCAACAAACAGATGCTTGCAAAGTTGATGATGAATTGCTCGAACAATCGAGCCTGGCGCGGGTTGGCCAGCGCGTAGTCGAGCTAGCCGTGCTCATTCGCGCGGTCGAACCGGTGCTCGCGCTGATCGTAACTGGTCTATTGATGAGCTTGGCATTTGTCCAACCGGCTTTCGCGCAAACGCCGGGCGGCAACGTCTTCGGCGGCAATGACCAGACGCTCGGCAATGGCGTGCGGGAGGCGATCAAGTGGGGGCGCAATCTGCTCTTCCTGCTGGGGATCGTCGGTATCGGCTGGGGCACATTCAACCTGATGACTGAAAAAGCTTGGGGGCGGCAGATGATGGGCGGGTTGCTCTGCTTGGGTTTCGGTGGAGTTGTGTCGCTCGTCTATAGCTTCTCGCAGGGCAATGCCGTCAATCTCGACACTGACCTGGGCCGCTGAAGTTATGAGACCTCGACCCGTCAGACCGAATGTCTACCTTCCGGTGGTGCGCTTCGGTGTCATCTCGTCGGACTGGAAGTTCGTACTCGCCGCAACGCTTGCCGGCTACACGATCCCTTTCCTGTTCAGCTTGCGGCTCTGGGGCGTGCCGCTGGAGTTGTGGACCGGGCTTGCGGCAGCAGCGTTGAGCATCGTGTTTTTCAACTACACGAGGATCGGGCGGCGGCCTTTTTGGTTGCAGCACAGATTTCGCGCACTGGTTGAAAACCCACGACACCGGCGCGCGTTGCCGAGCGATTGGTCCGAGCGGCCGAAGAGGCGATGGCTCATCATGCAATGAAGGAAAAGTGAAATGGAAGCTCTGACGATCATCGGCGGAATCATCGCAGCAGCGGGGGCAGGAGTTGGCGCCGGAATCGGCGCAAAGCTGCTCCCCATCGGTCTTCAGGCGCAGCGCGATCTGCGGCTCTGGAAGGGAAGTGGAGAGCCTCAGGCTCACCATCGCTTCACAGATGACGAAGGGCAAGGGGTGAAGCTTACACGCCCTGACGGCCGCAGGCGTGAGTCTTCCATTGCCGGCATCTGTGACAATGTGCTACGGCACAGCGACGGATCGTACACGTGCGCGTGGGAAGCGCAACTTGCGCCTACGATGCTTGCGCACGATCCGGTCGTTGAGACGCGCTGCGACGAGCTGGCGCGGATGCTCAGCGTAGAGAAGCCCCCCGGTACGATCCTGCAGTTCCGCTTCTCGTCGGGGCCTGATCCGGGCCACGCCATCACCAGGCATCTCAGCGCGTATGATGGCGGTCAGTTCATACATCCGGAGGCCGCACGTCTTCACGCGATGAATGTTGATTACTACTGCGCCGCCACGGCCGCCGGGGCGTATCGCCAGTGCGTGCTTTCCGTCTGGGTGCGCGTGCCAGTGCGCCAGCCGGGCGATGACACAAGCCGAGGCCTCTCCGCCTTCATTCCCGCCGCTGCACGTGAAATCAGAAAACATGGCTTGGCGAACCTTGGCGGTATGCTTCGAAGGGCGCGGGCGGAGACAGCGGATGACGGCGTGGTGCGTCGCATCCTTGCCGAGGAGCGTGAAGCGTTCGAGAAAGCGGAGAAGGTTTTCCGTCTGATCGAGCGTGAATGCCCCCTCAACCTAAAGAGATTCAGCCGCGAAGAGTTGTGGGAGGCAGTCTATCTGGGTCACCGTCAGAATGCGCGCGGCGTTCCGATTTTGCCTGACGCGCCGGGCCTGGATATTCGCGATTACCTCTGCGGAGAGACGATTGATGGAGCCAATGAAGCAGGAGGATGGTATGTGATGCACGGCTCGCATCCGGCGGCCATTGTTTCGATGTTCGTCCCGCCGCAGCCCGTGATCACCGCCGATGCGCTGCGGGCGCTCACCCTTCATCCGGGACTGACCTTTCGCCACACGATCGTCGCCGAGTTCGTCTACCTCGACCAGCGCAAAGCGGCGAAGCGGCTCGACCGTCGGATCCGCCAGGTGCGCCGCACACACATCCGCGCCGACGGCCGGCAACGACAGACGCCCGAAGCGAGAGCGGCGTTGTTCGATTTGGAGAGTGTGCGCGATCACATCACCGGCTCGCGCGAAGCCCTCATTGAGGCACGGTTCTACGCGGTCATCTACGCGGAACCGGCGCGCACGAGGGAAGAGTTGAAGCAGTCGCTTCACAATCTCGACCGCTACTGCGAGCAGATGGTGACGGCGATGCAATCAATCCCTGGCGTCGAAGCAGCCCGCGAAGAGCCTGCCAGTTTGCGCGCCCTCTATCATCGCGCCCTGGTCGGCGAAGCGGACGCCCGGCCGACGGGAAGGGAAATCACCGAGGTCGCGCATTCACTCGCGGCGCTCATTCCCACGGAATCGGCCTGGGAAGGGGCGCGGCGGCCGCACACGCTCTGCTCGACGCCGACGGGGAGGCTGATCGGGTTCGACCTCTTCGACCGCGCCGAGATCAGCTCTCCGCTCGTGGTGGTCTTGGGCGAGCCTGGTTCGGGCAAATCCACAATGATGGCGAGGATCATCAACGACGTGCTGGCGACGCTCCCTGAAGCGCGAGTGCGCGCGGTGGATTTCGGCGAATCGCTCGCGCCGCACGTGGACGTGACGCGCGGCCGTCACCTCCGCTTCTCCCTCGAAGACACTCGCACGATCAACATCTGGGACTATCCAGGGCTGGAGCTGGGTGAAGCTCCAGACGAAACGCAAATCGCGCTGGTTGTGATGGACGCGATGCGGCTGGCGCGGGTGAAGCCCGACGACAGCATCGCCGAGGACATCCTCACCAACGTCGTCACAGAGGTCTACAAGAACGAGGTCCCGCGCAACGAGCAAGGCAGGCAGAAATATGAGCCGACGCATTCGCATCTGCTCGCGCTGCTCGAAAGCTACCCGTTCCAGTCAACGGCGGTGAAAGATCGCGCTGCGACCTTGGCGCTCGCCCTCGAAAAGTACCGCAACCACCCCTGGCTCGACGCGCCGACGCATCCCGATTTCGCTATTGATTCGCTCTACGACGTGTATGAACTCGACAGCCTCGACGCCTTTCCGCAGGACGTTCGCGAGACGCTCGCTGGGCGGGTCGCTGCGCGCGTGCTGCGCTCAATCGGTCAATTGAAAACCGACGGCAGGCGCACGCCGACGCTGCTGGTTTTCGATGAAGTCTGGAAGATCGTGCAGCAGTATCCGGGCATCATGCGTGTCATCCAGAAAGGCGCGCGCACGGGTCGCCGCGAAAACACGGTAACGATGCTGGCCACTCACACCTACGAAGATTTCACTGGGCTGCACGACATCACGAAGACCGCCGGCGTCAAGATCATCGGCAAGCAGATCGGCGATTACTCGAAGCTCATCGCCGACGCTGGGTTGTCGGAGAACGCGGCCGCGGCGGTCAGCGCGATCCGCAACGTCGCCGGCGAATATGCGCAGTATGTGATGGCATTGGGGTCCGGGCAGGATCAGACGGTCGAGATGATCCAGATGGATTTATCGCCAGCGGAACTCTGGACTTTCACTACGAATCCGAACGAGCGCAACGCGCGGGCGCGCGTGTCAACGCTCAGACCTGAATGGCCGCTGGCCGACGTGATCATGTGGCTTGCCGCCTGTTATCCACGAGGATTAGCATCGCAGGGTCTCATCGAGATAAATGAACAGTTACTGGCTTTTGGAAATTGAGAGGAGACCCAATGAAGATTTTGCCGATACTCGTTTGTATTTGCCTGATGTGTGTTGGGATGGATACGGCGACGGGTCAGGACAAGCGCGCAGATTCAACGGGGCAAGCGGTCGAGCGGAAATACGACCGCTTTAAGGATGAAACAACTGTTAAGCTCAAACCACAGCGGATTCTCGACAGTAAATCTCCGCGTCAGACGCTGGAGATGTCAGCTGAGGCGACTTTCAAGGGGGAACGGCCAAGACAAGGAGACGAGACAGTTAGGGTGACATTCACATCATTAGCTGGAGAGAATCCGTACCAGGAACCTCTTGAATTGAATTTCATCGTTGATGGAGAACGCGTGAGAGGAGCGGCAGCCGGGGTTGGTATTCCTTACAACCCGAAGGCGTCTCCCGCGCCGGACTTGAAAGTGGCGCGAGATATTACAGCCTTTGTTTCTCTCGACGCTCTGAGCAAGATCACAAGTGGAAAGGCAGTCGAGATGCGGCTTGGACCTACAGAGCTTACTTTGGATATGGCGACATTAGGCAATTTACGCAAGTTCGCATCTGCTGTGTTCAATAAGTGAAGGGAAGAAGGTAATGAGAAAGCCCTCTCTGGCACGCCAACTCTTGATTGGTTTACTGCTCGGTGCGCTGTTGATGCCAATGACGGTGCAGGCGCAGTGGACAGTCTATGACCCGGCACAGTATGCCCTCCAGGTCAAAAAGAAGATCGATGAGGCGACTCGCTGGCTCGAAACTGTCCGGCATTACGCAGAAATATATGAGAAGGCCGCGCAGCAGGTGACAACCTTGGGTGGGATTCTCAAGACCACTGAAGACCTCGTAGCAAAACAACGGAACATGATCGCCACGATGAGCAATATCGGGCAGACGGTAAGGGGAGCGTACCGGCTAAAGAATCAGCTTGAGACGCTTGTCGTAACGCGCATACGCGCACTCAAAGCCATCAATGACCGCTTGCGTAACGGCATCTTTGATCCTGAAGCCGATCTGCGCGACTTTGAAGAGTATTTGCGAAATTCTATCGGTCGAAGCAGCCAGGATACCGTTGCCAATCTTGAACGACTTGCGCGAATGGACAATCAGCTTGAGAGGTTACGGCATGACCTTGAAGTCGCGAAATTCAGACGGGCCGGTGTGGAGCAACAGAAAAAACTGGCCTTAGAGAATATTGCAGGTGAACTCGCCAAGCCGGAAGATGCGCGATGTGCTTCCTGTATCTCGGATATTAAGCAGGAACTTGCCAACTGCGAACTTTTGATTGCGCATCTCGACAGCGAAATCACTCGACTTCAGACCGAAATTGAGACCAGAGTAAAAAAATACAACGTCGTGCTGGAAGAGCGCGTTAACTTCGGCCAGCAGGTGCAAGCCGTCAATCAGGCTTGGACTGAGTTCAATGGCACAAAGGACGAGGTGCAAAAACTCCTCAACCAGATCGAAGGACGCAATTCGCGGTAAGGGAAGTGAACTATGCGCGCAGGCAAGCTCAGACAACTACTGCTGATCGCATCGCAGATCATCGCCCTCGTCGCGTGTCTGAGTATCTGCGCATCCGCTCAATCGCCAGGCCCATCGCCATCTCCCGTGCCGGCAAGTTCACCGAGCGCCAGCGGCAAGACTTTTTCGGAAAACCTTGCGGCGCTCGCCATTCGCGCCGCCGAACTCATTCCCGTTTTGCAATCCGAAGTCGAAAGCCCACTGCTCGACTGGTTCGAGAAGATCTCTATCGTTCTCGCCGCAATTATCGTGATGTTCAGTTTCGCGCGGCTGTGGCGCGAAAACGCCGGAGCCGGCGCTGACGTCTTCTGGTGGTTCGGAAGATTGGCCGTCTGTTTTGCGCTCTTGGGGAGTGGGCCTTACCTGATCAATTATCTCAACAGCATCGGCCAACAGATCGCCGCCGGCAACGAGAGCATCGGCGAGTCGGCGCTCGCCAGGTTCTATCGCACACAGCGGGAGAGCTTCGACAGGAGCTATATCAAGTTCAGCGACGGGCTATTCACCGTCAAAGTCAGTGGGCAGGATGTGCCCGTCAAACCTGGGCCGGGCGGGACGGAAGCCGTTGTCGGCGTGCTATATGACAAGGAGTCTTCGATCAAAGATGTCGAACGCAAACTCGATATTTCTTCGTGGAATATGCCGTTGCTTTTCAGCGTCCTGAACTTCGCGCGCGGCATCATCGACTTCGGCGATTTCTACCTGATGCTGCTCGGCAGCTTTCTGTTGATCGCCGTACGCTTGGCCGCGCCGTTGATGATTGCGGTGGCGATCGATCGCAGCCTCGCAAACAAGGTTTCCTATCCTTTCGTTTGGGGAGTGATTGTGCTGACGCTTGTCTGGCCGGTCGTCAGCTACCTGATCCGCGCCCTCGCCTATCTCGCGGGCAACGTGGCGATGGCATTGGGAGATGAGAAGCCGCTCTACACCTGGGACCCGGCGACGATGCAGGTGATAACGAGTTCTCTCTCTCAGCCGGTTTATACAATCGTCATCGCCGCGGCGATTATGACCGTCGCCGGGCTGTTGCTCTGGATGTCACCGGTGATTGCCTATCAGATCAGTATGGGCAAGGTTTATGAAGGCGTCTCGACGACCGTCTCGGGTTGGGTCGGCGCGCTCGTCGGCGCCGGCGTCGAGCTTTACAGCGCGCAGATGGCGGCGGCGATCACCAACCAGGCCGAGCGCACGCAGGCGCAGGGCGCATACAGCGCGGAGGTCACGCGCGCGGAAGCCGGGCTCGAGGCGGGCAATCTGGGCGTTCGCGCCAGGCAGATCGCATCCATCGCTTCAGCCCATGGCTCTCAGATCGCATCGCTCGGACAAATCTACGGAGGGCGCACGCAGGCGATTCTGACGGCACAGGCCGGAATGCTGTTCGGCGTCAACTCCACATCCGCCGCGACGAGCTTGAGTAAGGGCGACATTCAAGTACGCACAGCGCAGAATATCGGGGATCTGAACGTCAATCGCGACCAGCAGAGCGCCAACCTCGAAACCAACCGCGCCGCCGATACGCAATATTGGGTCGGCAGTAAAGTGATGACCGGAGCGGATTGGCTGGGAGGGACTGCGCGTACGGCGCTGGCCGATCGAAATGGCAAACAGACTCTATCCGGGCGAGCCGTCGGCTCCGTGATTGAACTCGGCGGGGCCGCCTACGGCTTGTCGCAGCAATACAGCTCGATTCAGAACCGCGCCGAAGGCCAACAACTTTCTCTCAACCGCGCGACTGAAGGGCTGATCGGCAATCAGACCAGAGCCGCACAAGGCCAGAGCGCCAACCAAGATGTTTACCTCAGACAGATGACCGAAGCGCACCAGAGATACGCGCAGGGGCAGATATCCGCGGCCAATGCCGGGGCAGGGCAGGCTGCCGGCGGCGTCAATCGCGGAACGGCAGTTACCATTGGCGGTGTCAATCAGGCTGCGGCGCTTGAACGGCAGGCGAATAGAGCGGTCTTCGATGGATCGGTCAAAGCAGCGACGCAGGCGCGCGATTCCGCTTTTGAGGCAGCCAGATTGCGCGCGCTCGCTTCTGTGATCAGTGCGGTAGGCCATAATGTGGCGCGCGATGCTGAATATGGGCTGACACTACGATACTGATTGCAAAGCCATCATCCATCGGCCTTTAAGTCTGCAGTCCTATCTGTTTATGAACTGGTTGCAAGTTTTAAAAATTCTGCAAAGTCTGTAATAATAGGCGTCTGAGCGCCATAGTAGGAGATCATCACAGGACACAAATCAAACGTGAATCAAAGATCAGAACAGCCTGAAAAGCCCGAATACAACGTCATTCCCGTGCAGTTGAGCGAGAACGACTTCGAGAAATTTATCTTGCCGCACTTGTCGCTTCCCAAGCGCGGGCCCGATTGCAAGATCGGTTATCACAAGGCCTTCAATCTCATTTTGAAGGTTCTCTACACCGGGATGCAGTGGAAGGAGATGCCGATTGACAAAGCTCCTGACGGCAAGCCGGAGATTCATTACACAGTCATCTACAAACTCTTCGCCCGCTGGGCTGATGATGGCTCGCTCGAAAAAGCCTTCATCGCCTCGGTCAAGCATCTGGCGGATGAAAATAAGCTCGACCTGAGTTTACTTCACGGCGACGGTTCAAACACCGTGGCCAAAAAAGGGGCGAGGGGATCGGCTACAGCGGCCACAAACACCAGACGGGGGAAAAGGTCATTGCGATTGCCGAAAATCAAGGCTACATCCTGTCGCCATTGACGATCGCGCCAGTCAACCAATCCGACACGGTGTTGCTGCCCGAAGCTTTGAAAGACCTCAAAAGTGTCGCCGCTCAAGCGGGGATCGAGATCAAAGGCGCGACGCTCAATCTGGACGCAGGCTTTGACAGCAAAGCCAATCGTAAGCATATTTTCAACGCCGGGATGAAACCGAATATCAAGGAGAACCCGCGCAATCGCAAACAAACAAAGCGTGGTCGCAAACGCTTGTTTGATGAAGTCCTTTACGCAGTCCGCTTGACCATCGAACGAGTATTTGCGTGGGAAGATAAATTCAAACGCCTGCTCTTACGCTTTGAGACCAAGCAAAAACGTCATCGCGGATTCAAGCTGATCGCCTTCACACTCATCAATCTCAGAGAGTTTTGTGAAGCGTGAAACTTGCAACCAGTTCTATTGCCCCGACTGATTAAGTATCGCTTCTCACTTTTTTTCAAAGCCCGGCGGCATCACACCTCCGGTCTTCAAGTTGCCGCCCCTCTGTTCTCCCGACCCCTGAGACCGAATCGCCTTATCGGTAATTTGCCCGGTCAGGCCCCCTCCGGTTCTGGCGGTAAGAGGCACTCTAGGCATGTTTGCGGGAGCAATTATGCGCGGTCGTTCGATGTCGAAGGCTTTATAAATAACTTGATGTTGATAAAGGCAGGTTTGCCCGCCAGATGAGAGATGACGTAGGTTCGACTGGATGATCGCTCGATCACGACTCTCTAAAGAATTATAGTTGAAGTCGGGTCTGATTATGTGAAGCGCGATCCCATTGCTTTCGGCCATAGACTTGGTGCCATCCGTAAAGTCCGTATTTGTTAACATCACACACTTGTGTGCCTTCAACTCCGCTTTCACCGCTTGAAGGAGCATCACATCGGGTTGGTCGACTTTATCTTTGGTTCGCCACTTGGCATTCGCGATGTTGAAATAACTTGCTACTGCATCAGTGGTTTCCCAATATAGGTCAATCTGGTGTTCGAGGTCCGGTTTGCCTCGCAGCGTGGGGCTTGGTAGATCGCCAGTCTTTACTTGCTCTATATCAATTCCGAGCTGTTGAGCCAGGAACAGCCGGCATAATTCTTCGTACTGAATGCTATTCATTGATGCCTTTCAGATGTAGGCGTTTATCTCAAGCAGCGCAAGAATTGAGTAGACCATACCGAAGCATTAATGGCTATAGATTGTCGATCTTTGCCCCCGAATTGGCTGCCAACCGGAAGCATAAAGTGGCAGCGAGTGCAAAAATGCAGAGGCAGGGAATCGTAGAAAGATACATTACCTGCGTCTGATAACAAACATTACGTTTACGTTACCAAGTACTTTGCACTACAAAGATCAGTATAGAACCCGCGACCTCCTTACTACCTGCGACTCCACTATAGTCAGGTAAGACGTGCAAGGCGGTGGTCGTTATCAGACGCAAGTCAATACATATCTACCGCGACGACCCGGTCTTCAATTGATCCTGCGCCAAATGGCACTTCTTATACTTCATACCCGACCCGCACCAACACTGTTGATTTCGTTCAATTGTTCTCACAAGAAAGCCCTGATCGTGGCTCAACTCAGGTCCGATCCAAACGCCAGCCTGATCCCAAACGATCCATTTTATAAGCCAGACAACAGCGTGTCCCATGTAGTCCACAACGGTATCACGCTCCCAAAGCCACACATTCTCCCACGGAGCATACGGACAGATAGATCCATCACCAAACACATGTCGCATTTTGTGGGGCAGCATCACCGGGCTTCGCACGAACACTTTCGGATGCCGCTTGCCGCCACTAGACCTGACCTCAAGATCGAAGCTAATAAATGGATCTCTCACACCATCAAGCCAGCCATAACGCGTATGCCCGAAAGCACAGTCGGGATGGTGACGCACCTCACCACCTGCTCGAACCCAGACCGGGCGCTCACAATGGATGTCATCGAGCAGCTCAGTCAGTCGCTCTGTTGTCTGAATCGGCTGAACACGCCCTTTCCAAACTGCTTCACTCCCCTGCTCTGCCGCCGATAGCGATAAAGAGAAGTCAGGGAAAAAATCTCGCATCGCCTGAACGCTAATATCCAAACGCAGAGAGCCACCGGCCATCCTTACTTCTCTCCGAATGAAGCACGAGGGCGCACTGTGAAACCTGGCACGATCAAGGGCGAGCCTGTCTTTGCCGGCACTGGCCCAAAGACTTGCTCCCAATCACTCTTTTCGATCATCTCCAGCGTTTGCGCCGCCATCGTCGAAAGTTCAAGCTTGATAGTCGCATTGAACAATTCGGAAAGATCATTGCCAGTGGGATTCGCCGGGTCTTCGACCCTGATCCCCTCGACGTTATCACGCATCTGTATCCACACGTGCCTTAACTGCTCAGACAGTTTTGAATCGCGTTTTCCCTTTAACAGTTCGATCGTAAGCAGTTCAAGGACGAAATGCCTAATTGACAAATTATTTCTCGCTCGCCAGAGCTTGAGCAACCTAATGGCACCAGTGACGCCGCTGTCTTTGACATGTTTGATATGGACATCGAGATTGGTCTTCTGTCTGCCCTTCTCGCCGGATGAACGGTAAAGGAACACATCACCGTCGTCCCCATCAATGAAGCGCCCAGGCACAACATCAATGTGAAAGTCTGTTCCCCATTGGTTCAAGTCACGACTCTTCAGGCGCAACGCCGACGGCTTCCTAGTGACGAGGTAATCATTGACCAGCGCCTTCTCGACGTTTTCGTAAATCTCCTGCAAGGTCTCCCCCGCTCCCGTATCATCGTGGGCGAAATAGCAGATAACGTCGAGGTCGTATGCCTCCAGGATCATCGTTCCCTTCGCCTTCGAGCCGCCATATCTGATGGTCGGCGAACTCTTCTCAAACTTCTCCCGCAGAAGCCTCTCCACCTCATCGCGGCGGGTGCGTAGGTCCTTCATCTCCTGCCCGTCAGGGTCGAGCATCTGTGATTGCAGAATATCTTCAAGGTACTTATTTTCATTCATGTTCATTTACCCTCATGATCAGGTTGAAGCCGCCCTTTCTCTTGTCGCCGTCGTAAACAAGCAGGACCGGATCAACTTTCGGAAACAGTTCACGGCCACACAACACCGCCACCGGCGCCGGCACCGCAGGAAAAAGATGTATCTCGTCAAGCCTCCCGTGATCACTCACCATCACGCGGAGGGCTTGCAGATAAATGTTTTTGAAATCATCGAGATCATGTTTCAGCCGCAAGTACGTTGGGGTCGGCTCTCTCCGCAGCAGCGTGATCTCATAGATCGAGAAGCGATCATCAATATCCTTCGGCAAAGTCTCAGGATGAATACGGCCGCTGAGCGACAGGATTAGCGCGACTTTGGAACGATCCGTTCCCGACCGCAGTCGGTGAAATCTGTGACCGACAGGCTCGCCATCCGTTTTCCACGTCCAGTCCTCAGTGTCGCGGTGACGCTGATAAAGATCGGTTGCCACCTTGTTGCCCAGCCGGCTTCCGAAATAGGCCAGAAGCGGGATCGGGGCGAGGGCAAACACGGAAAGATGATGTGTGTTTTCAATGTCGGAACCCGCTGCGTACAGCCGGTCTATCTCTGTCCTGATCGTCTGCGCCGCCGTCTGGAAGAATGCAGCGTCTTCCCCATGGATCCTCGTCAGGTCTATAACCCACCCGCGCGGGTCACTCGGATAGCGCGGTGAGACAGCGTCATTAATATCGGCTCTCGAAATCTCCATCGTCTGACCAGCAATCCTAGCCTTCAGCACTAAAACCGTCGTTTTCCGATCAGGCTTGCTCTCCGTCAGGCGAAAAATGCGGCGCTCGTGATCCTGTTTGAACTTTTCGAGGGCCTCGCGGCTGTATTCGCCCGGACGGGTATCTATCAACTTGTGACATTGCGGACACAGGAGCATGAGATTGTCGAGGTCGTTTATGTCCGCCGGACGCGGTTTTGACTTCCCTCTTGGACCGTCGGGCCTGAATGCGACGATATGTGCGACTTGAGAAAAATTCTCCTCTGCTTGCGTGACGTGATGGCGGAACAGGTAGGCATTGCAGCCGTCGAACTCACAACGGCCGCCAGCCCGCACGTAAAGGAGTAGTCTTCTGGTGGGGTCTATCGCGCGCGACTGGATGCGCACGACGGGTGAATTAACTGGCGCGACGCCGGATTTGTGCTTCCGACCCGCGGTTTTCTCTTTACTCATACATTCGTTCGTTTACCTCCACATCACCTATATGCCCGATTTTTTATCGCCTCGGACATCAGACACAGGTTTTTTGTCCGAGGCGGAAATTTTCCCGGCATATATATATTCGGGGGTGTGATAGCATCCGGCGACATGAAGTTGAACAAGCAAGCCTCACGCAGATTGCCGCCGGAGAAGGCAGCCAGTCTTGAAGAGATCAGCGCTGCGGTGGAATCATTATCGGAAGAAGATTTGTGGAGACTGGAAAAATACGCCCGCTATCGGCTAAGGGGTATCGGCCGCGCTGCAATGGGGCGCGATCACGAAGATCTGTTGCGCGAAGCAATCGCGGCCACCTGCGATCCCGGACGCCGCAGGTGGAATATAGGGGCGGTTTCCTTCGTTCATCATCTGAAAGGCGTGATGCGGAGCATCTCTTCCCACTGGCGCGAAGGTTTCAACAAAGAAGAAGCCGTGTTGGAGACTGATGTCATTCGAACCAACGAATCGGGCAAAGAAATCAATCCCCTGCTTGATGCTGAATCACCGCTCCCCGATCCCGAACGCGAGCTGGCCGCTAAGGAGGAGCTTTCGCAAATTGAAAAGCTTGTGGCGGATCGCCCACTCGCCGCGCTGATCGTTGGCGGCATGCGCGAAGGGTCATCAGGATCTGAAATCAAACAGATTCTCGGCATTTCCCAAACGGAATACGAGACCGAGATGAAATGGCTGCGCCGGACCGTGCGCGACAAAGCGAGAAAGGCGGAATCCCATGTCTGACAAAACTCGCAATTACGAACAGGAACTAGCCAGTCTCATGAACAACCTTGCCGAGTCCGTCTTCGAGATGTCGGATGACGAAGTGCGGACCGAGATGAAGAAGAATGGCGACTCGACCGATGCTGTCCGCGGCATCCTGCGTCAGGCCGTCAAAGACTGCCAGCAAAGGAATCTGATCGAAGCGCAGCAACGTTACGAAGAACGTATCGCGGCACTGAGCAGCAAAAAGTTTTCGCTCCCGGAATCCATCCAGGAGATGCGGGATATGCTGAATTCAATTTTGACAAGCAACCCCGCGGTCGGGTCTGCTCTGCTGACCGCCCAACACCGCGATTTCAGCGACCTGCCGGACGAAGAAGTTCCCGGCTACCTGAAACAGCTCTTCGAACTTGGCGTGATAGATGACACCGCCGCTATGGGAGATGACGAGTAGTGGCTTCCGGTTCACATTATCGCTCGCCCACAGCGTTGCTTAGGGAGCTTGGGATCACTGAGCCTGAAGATATCAAGATTGAGGCGATTGCCGAATACTGCAACGCCACTGTCGTCTACGAACCGCTCAAAGGCAGCGCCGCGCGCATCCTCGGATTCGGCGATCGCGCTTTCATCACCGTGGACAGCCAGTCTCGCCGCGAGCGGCAGCGATTCTCCGCAGGTCATGAGTTGGGGCACTGGATGCTCGACCGCGGGCGCGTGGCCTCGTTCGTTTGCACAGAGCAAGTTTTCGCTACCGAATGGAAGAGTGATAACCCTGAGCGACGGGCAAACCGTTACGCGACCGATCTGCTGCTCCCGGAATTCATGTTTACCCCGCACGCCAAGAATCTGGAGATCACCTTTGAGACCGTCCGCCGCCTGTCTGCATTTTTTCAGACCAGTCTCACAACCACTGCTATTCGCCTGGTCGAGCTTGGCTCATTCCCGGCCATGATCGTGTGCCACACCTCGCAGCAACGGCGCTGGTTCGTTCGCGGCCCGGACGTGCCCGATGCAATCCGGCTCAGAGAGAAGCCTGGAGCCTACACGGTGGCATATGATCTGCTGCGCGGAACCGCGATAAATGAAGGGCCGATAGATGTACAATCTGATGGCTGGATTACGCACCCCGACTCTCGGCGATACCTTCTGCGCGAGGACTCAATCAGAATCGGAGACTATTACGTGCTTTCCCTGCTCTGGTGGAAGGATGAGCGGCAGTTGCTCGATCTCGAAGAAGACAGCGAATTTTGATTCGCCAGCAGCTTGCCCAATTCTTCCGATAACCAGTCAACACCTGCCTCCCATCTAACAATGGAGACTTGGCGTTCAAAACCAGAGATAGCCATCCTTGAAAATAATGTTGCGGCTTCCCACCTCTGGGAAGATGAGACAACTGATGACTTCTTATTCTTACTTGAAAATATGACTCTCGACGAATGGTGGCGACAGGGGCTGGCCGACTTCAAACAATTCAACATTCAAGCCGTAGTTGAGGAATTCGAAGAACTGGCAAAGCAACAACTCGGCAAGGGTATCAACCTGATCAAATCCAAGATTCGAATTTCATAGAAGACGCGCCTCAACCCGTTAATTGGGGCCAGGGTTTAATGCGGACTCATGATAATGAATGAAGAAGGAGCCACTCCTCCCACTGCCCTGTTCAATACCCCAGCAATCGTCTCCAATTATCAAGTGACCATTCTTCACGCTTTGAGCCTCGGCTGGTCATCACCGGGAAATCAATCACCTCTATGACATCAACTGCATACCAGGCATCTGTCTTCTCTCCGAGGTTCACCTTGTTGCCATTACGTTCGAGAATCACTGTGAAGGGGCAATTGAGTCCACGAGTACGGCGAACAATGTCTCCACGTTCAGGTTCACGACGTAGAACTACCACTTTTTCAGGGTTCCGGTTCATTTCGACGATCTTTTCCGACCATCTCTGATGTCTGGCAAGCCAGGCCTTGTACTTCACCTGTAGATCAGCGCGTGTAATGGCCTGTCGGGCGATCTCACTGGCTTCATCATCCCCAAAAACATCCGGAGCCAAGTGTAAAAGCTGCTCCAATCCTAAAAGCCTGGAATACATCTCTTCGTCATCTTCACTGCTCACCACCGTTTCGACATCCAATCCACATTCCCAGGCAAGCCACATCAGAAGCCCGCGAACTACCGATATCTCTTTGCAATCGTTGCGGCCCAACTTGAGGATGGCCTCTTTCAAGAAGTCGCTCTGACGAGCATACAAATACCAACAGCAATCAATGAAAAAATCTCGCAGGGATTCGACGGGCAAGAGACTTTCCCTTCGCGGCGCCCAAGCCGCGGTTTCAGCCCGGTCGCGCAAGTAGTTTATGACACCAAGAACGGCGGCGAGCTGTAGAATTGGCCGCAAACGATTGGCCCCCTCGTTGCTCGCCGATTCAAACTGTCGAAGCATTCGCCCCAAAAGGGTCTTCACCTTTCGCCGGCACACTTCAGCCAGAGCGCGGCCGTCAACTTTGATCTCTCGCACGAGTTCTTCATCCTCAGAGTTGATGACCTCTTCCTCGCTTCGCCTGATGAGCTCTGATGGCTCGGACCCCGCGCGAAGCCCCACGCCCAGGTTGTATATCAAAGCGTTGAGGATCAACCCCAGGTCGCCTTCCGCGTAAAACCGTTTGCGCCTTTTGGCCTTTTTGGTTTCGGTGATACTCACTCCGAATTCGGAAATATCGTCTGAATCGTCGGCCGATTTCTCGCTTTCCTCAGATCTTCCCTTTGCCGATCTGATCGCGGCCTCATCGAAGTCTTCAAAGATGACCTTGTTGACGATTCGTATCACCTCTTCCAACATCGGGGAGTCGGTGTTAAGCGTGGCGAGCGAGCGTTGGAAGGCGCGTTGCGCGTCGGTGCTGCCGCGGCTTTGCAACTCTTCCAGGTGATGCACGATCGCATAGGCAATTACGGCGGGCCCGGAGCGAATCTCCAATATGGCCGCATTCGCCCTCTTCTCTCTCTCCCCGATCTCGGCCCTGATTCGGTCACCGTCAAATTCCAGGCTCGTACAAATGCCCAGCGATTCACCAGCGCCGGTCAACACCCTGACCTCATCCACAGATCCTCTGCCGGCGCTCATTCCGGCAATCTCAAAACCATCGTCTGTGGTAAGGGCAATCATCGGAATATGCTTACCAGCATTCTCCAAATCATTGTCGGGTGGAATCTCGCTCAATCTCTCCCAATCTGCCGCCGACAGCTCTGCTTCAGCAGCGAGCTTCGTCAATCTCAGCGCGGCCGCCGGCGAACGTCCCCGCTGCCCGGATTGAATCACTACGGCCTCGGCATTTCGCTTGGCCGACGCCAGCCAAGCCGCTCTACTCGGATTCGCACTGCCCGTCAGCAAAACTTCTTTGTCGCCGGCGGATTCAAAGAGGATTGCTTTTGCGTGTACATAATTTTTGCCGCGATTCAGACTCTCCGCGCTCACAAACTTCGCGCGCGGCAGCAACTGTCGTGCGCGGCGGGTTATTCCGGTTCGGCGAGGGTCAAGCCCGATCACCAGGTTTTTCGGCGCGCACTCCTTGTCGAGTTGCTGCAGAAACGCCAGGTCCAGGTCGAAGAACGGCCCGACGACTGTGATCTGCCGCGCTTTTTCGGGCAGCTTCGCGCGGACCAAATCCCAGAGCGGCGGCCCATTTCTCTGGGAACCGATGAAGTACGATTCCGCATCCGCAGGCAGTAGATCGCGCAACCAGGGCGCCAACTGCTCAAATCTATCGAGCATTTCCTGGATTTCCTCCGGCTGCGAGCTGGCCCAATCTTTGAGAAATCGAAAAGCACTTTGAAGTGTGGCGAGAGTGGCCCAGTCTTTGGACCGGTTCTTGTCGGCTGAATACTCGAACCTGGTCGTCAGCTCGCCATTCAGTCCAAAGCCGGACATCGTCAGGTTATGACTGCCTACGAGCAGGACGCCATGATTCCGCGCGACGAGCAGAATGATTTTGGGGTGAAACGCTCCCTCGGCTCTAACCGGTATAAGGCTGTAATCTCTGCCGGCGCGCTTTGGCCGCGCGCCATTGTCCTCCAACACGGCGCCGCATTGCCGCGCATCCATCATCACCACATTGTGCAGGCAGCCTTTTGCCGCAAGTCGCCGGAGAAGCACATCTTCATAAAAAGGCAGGAAGGCATTGTAGGTGGCAATGAGCGAGGCGTCGTAACTTCGCGACTTGAATTCATCGAAGAGGGAGAGTTCTTTAGCCACGGCACTCCCCCAAAAGCGAGCGTCCGAGATCAGTCAGACTCAACATCCCGCTCCCCGGATCACGTTCCATCGCCCCCAGATCGCAAAGGATATGGTAGGCCTGTCGCAGTCGGGGATTGCTGAACTCGGGCGGAGGGGCCTCGATCACCTCAAGCCCGTCGTCGGTCGGCCTGATGCGGAATGTATCCTTACTTTCACCGCGCAGTTTTCGCAGCGCAACTCTGAAGTGGACGTCAAGCCCCCACTCAGTGGCGAGCCATCCCAGCAGGTCCGCAAGGCGCATCTCGGGCCAAGTCCCTCGCGAGCGTTCGTGGAAGGTGAAAAGGTTGATTGGGTAATCTGTTAATTCAGCCGGGCTGACAAAACCTCCGTATGGATCGGATTCATTCGCGCTTCGCGCCGCGAGCGCCAGCAAGATATCAATTCCCAAACGGACGACGCGCGCACGAGCCTTTGCACCAGCGTTCGGGAGAGATTCATCAACCAGCGCCCAGGCGAGCTGAATCTCGTGCGATTCATCCGCCCAGTCGTCCAGTTTCGGGATTCGCTTTCTGGCGCCGTCCACCGCCGCAGCGAATGTCTCCCCGCGTTTGTTCCCCAGGGCGTCTTCAGCAAAGGACGAGACGAACCAATCACCAAAGGCCTGACGACTTTCAATAAATCCGCCTTGCTCCTCAAGTTCCTTTAGCGCAGCCCAGAAGATTCCTTGCAGCGCAACCGAAAGCAGCTCGTTTCGCTGATAGATCATCCATCCCCGCCGAATCGGTTCCAATGCGCTTGGCGCCGTCCAGGTCTTACCGCCCGGTAAAGCGCCTGTGTAAGCGCAGGCGCGGAAAAGCCACTCATTCGAAACTTCCGGATCACCGCTGCTGGAAAGGTCCTCGACGCCGGCAATAAGGTCGAGTAAGAGAGTCAGCGTCTGACGACGTTCCTGGCCGTCTTCATCAAAGAAAGCTCCGGGCCGATTGAAAAACAGGTCTATCAGGGCATTCTGCTCTTTTGCATTCGAAGTCAGGCCACAAGGACAAAAAGCCTTGAGGCTCTTCAAAGTGCTGACTGTGATTCTGTCCTCTTCGATCGCATCGAAGAATTTTTTGAGGCTGACTCCTTCGTCAAAGGCCTCGGCCAAAACGCCCCCACGCTCTTTCGTATACTTCACCGACGATTTTGTATCGCCTTCCAAAACCTCCAGCTCGCGTAACGAGCCGAAATAGTATTGGCCAAGGCCGCCCAGCCTGTTTTTGAAATACCGTTCTGATGGATCTTCAAGGTGTGTGTGACTGGAAAGGCGGCAGGTCTTGCCTCCCTTCAAATCCTTCAACACGTTAAGCAACACAAAACGCCCAACCAACTCTCCGCCGTGCTGCCAACCCTCTTCCGGCTCTCCGCCGTGCCAGGCGCCGATCAATGTATACAGACAGTCCGCGCGGCGGAGTTTCTCGACGAATTCACTATTGCTCAGCGATTTGTAACGCTGGCCGAAAGCCCAGATGAGCCAGGGGTAGAACGAGTAATACCTGGCGCGATCTGTCACGTTTGTGATTCCCGGAATCAACTTGGCATATAAGGTTTCGCAGGGGACTCTGACGCCGAGATGATCGCGTCCGGTGATGCTGTCAGGTGGTTTCACCCAGGCTGTAACGGCGTTCATTGTTTCTTCTCCTCTTTAGACTCTTCGGAAACAAACTTACGAAGCTTGGTGACCCAATCCTGCTTCCTCAATTTCTCCGCGGCTTGTTGCGTGACCTCTTCCACTAATTGGCCTCCGTTCTCTCTGCCGGCGACGTAATTCCAAAAATCGTCGAAGCTCCAAAACTCTTCGGGATGAAATAGCGGCTTTTTCTTCGGCAGCCAGTTCTCATGACCGGTCTTCTTATCAGCGTAAAAGGCCGCCGTCACAACAATGTCTTCAGGCTCCCGCTCGCCGAACGCGTAGTGAGCGAAGAATCGCAGATAGATGAGGCGGCGACGCAACTCCTCCTGTTCCGCGCGGCTGGCCTTTACTCGTGTCATCGCCACGATGCGAATCCGCTGATCTTCTTCCAGCGTGAACAGATCGAAGGGCAGAGATGCGTTAATCGAGCCTTGTCTGAACCGATGTCCGGCAATCTCTCTTGCCAGCCCAGCCAAGCGGTTTTGCAGTTCGTTGAGCGGAGGTAGCTCTCCTTCTCTGGCCTGACTGACTATCTGGCCCGCCAGCATCTCCAAATTCTCTGGTATATTCAGAATCACATTCCCGGCAGTCAGTGCGTTCGACTGGCTTAGCTGTAGGCTCCGCAACGAAGCCAGGCCGAGGCTTATTTGGTTGTTGCCGACGATACGATTGGCTATCCATTCAGCATCACGCCGGCAGTCTTCTTCACGGCTATACCACCAATCTCCCGCGCTACGCTCGATTAAAGTATCGAGGATGAATCTGCGCGCGTCGCTTTCGGTCAACTCTGACAGATCCTCCGGCCAAAGCGAGCCGGAAGCGAGCAAAGACCAGAGTTGCTCTCGGTAGGTCACGAGGCGAAATCTCTGCGGCTGCGCCGAACATAATTCCCAGGCGATAGCGCGGTAAATTTTCGGCAGCACGGAGCGCGCTTCGTGCATCAGCTTATAGACGACGAAGAATGGCGCAGCGCCAGGTTCCAACGCTTCCCAGATCAAACGCGCCGGCATATTCGGCAACGTATCCCATTCAGCGTGAAGACGCACTCTCTTTTCCCGCTCGGCCATCTCCTCGAAACGAATCGAAAGAGCGGCGGCCAATCGTTCGGCGGCTCTGGCCACTGACTGGCGTATCGGGTCGCCGTTGTCAGCCGACGGATCGAAAAGACTCTGCTGATGTGACGAGGTGGGATTTACCATTAGGGTTTTTGATTCTGCTGCCTGCGTAACCGCGCTTGTGCTCTGGCCAATCTCTCTTCTCCGTCCAGCGTGCCTGGTGCCTCTCGTTTTATGATATACGCTTCTTCTGTAACAGGGTCGCGGTTATTGGGCGCGGCAGTCTGTGATGAAGGTATGCGTTCAGCCAACAAACCCATGAGCAGGCGATAGGCCTTTCTTCTCTGCAGCAATCCTTGATTCATCGCTTCTTGCGCGTCGAAGGTCAGTAGACAATCCAGGCATGCCGTCTCGCACCTGGCGTCGTGCTGCTCGTTGACGAAGAGCGCCGATAGCGCATCTTCCAACCAATCGCGTTTTCTGGCGAATAGCTCGCGGACGTGTCCCGCGCCACCCGGGACACTGTCGTAAAGCACGGTGCCGGCGCCGACTTCTTCCGTTGCGGCGGTCATCACGCCCAGTTCGCGCGTGTCCAATTCCAGCAATTTCGCGCCGGCGATGCGCAAAGCGTACCCGAGCGTTTCCATCAACTCCGCATCTCGCGAAAGCGCGCTCAAGCGCCCGGTGAAATTGAGCAGGAGCACATCCGTCGTTTCGCGCGCAGCCAGCGTCTGGTTACGCAAGACCTGTTCGTTGTCCTTTTTCCAGCAAAAAGATTTTTTATCAGTGCTCGTCAGACGCGGGTGATGTTTGAAACCGTCAGGCAACTCATCCGGGGCCAGATTTCTTTCGCTGTCGGAGTAGCCGCATTGCAGGCAGATGGCGAAGCCTTTCCCGTAGTCGCCCTCGTTGTACACCAGAATCTCGCCCGCTTCCTGGTAACGCGCGGACAGTCCCGAAATGCCGGCGAATTGATCACCAGCCAGGTCCGTTTTCCCGCCGCCTTGAGAAAACGTGACGGTGGCGCGTTCGACCGCGCCGACTTTTTCGACGTCGGCGCTCAGACGCGGCGGGTCCCAGGCGGCGCTGGTGAAACCGTGCTTCGGCAGCAGCAAGGCTCTGGCCGGCCCGTCGCTTTCCGCGCCGCAAACGGGGCAGTCGCCCAGTTTTTCCGTGATCCGGTAGAAGGTATGGCCGCGGCGGCATTGCGCATAACTTCCGCGCAGGCCGATGTAATTGTTCAACTCCGCGCCCGTCCAGTGTTTGAGCAGGCCGCGCGAAGTGACCAGCCGGCCTCCGACCAGCAGTTGCGAGCCGGGGACGTAATCACTGAGCGCGAGCAGCCCGGCGCGTTCCAGCCGGTATTGATCTTCTTCGCGAATGCGATTCGGCTTTTCCTCGTCCGGGCGAATGACGCGCAGCTTTTGTGTGCCGATGGGAAAGCCGTAACGCGGCAGAAACTGCCGGTCGGCGAAAGCTTCAATGACGGTGGTTTCGTAAAGCGCGCGGCCCTGGTAATGCAGCATGTTGGCCTGTGCCCGCAGCGCATTCAGCGTTTTGCCTTCGCTGAATTCATCCAAACCCCGCCACGCGCGGAGCAAAGCATCGTAATCGCTGCGCCAATCTTCAAGCGCGTTGCGAAAGGCCTGTTCCAGTTGGTCGAGAAAACCCTGCCAGTCGTCCAGATCCGCCAACAGCGGCGTCCCTTCGTAAAGCGCGCGCAAGACCTCCAGGCAAGCTTCCCCGCCCGTTCGCCGCAAATGCCGTAGAAAGTCCAGGAAGTGATTTTCCAGCCCGGCCTCTCTGCGTTCCGCGTTGAACCATTCCGGCGTATTCCATTTTTCCCAGTTGGCCAGTGTGGGAATGAGTTCCGGCTTGGGAGCGGAGCGTTCCCAATAAGGAACAAATTCAACGCCGCAGAACCCGCCCATATTGCCGAAGGCGCGCATCGCGCCGACGTGCGCGCCAGGCGGAGAAATCTGGCGGAAGAATTCCCCCAGCAAAAACGCATGCGCATGCCGCCGGACGACGCGCGGGCGGTCCAGGAAAATGCGCGGGCGGCGATACGCGCGGTCCAGATAATCGCCAAAACGCGCGAAGACTTCACGGTCGAAAGGCCGCGGCCGCGCGTAGGTGATGACCATGCTAGACCCGTCGGCGCGGCGACCGGCGCGGCCGGCGCGTTGCAGATAGTTGGCCTTGCCGGGCGGCACATTGCCCATCAGCACGGCGTTCAGCCCGCCGATGTCTATGCCGAGTTCGAGCGTGGTGGTCGAGCTGAGTATGTTGCGCGCGCCCAGCTTGAACAAATCCTGCAAGCGGCGATTTTCCGCCGGCGCGAGCTGCGCGCTGTGTTCTTCCGCCCACAAGGCCAGATCGAAAGCTTTGGCCGACTTTAAATCGCCCCGCTGCCGACCGACGCGCGGGTCTTGATCGAGTTCTTCGCTCGTCACGACGCGCAACCGACTCGCAACCGATTCCGGCGCGCAGCCCAGCACGGAGCGCGGCCAGATGTGGCCGGTTCGTTCGCAGCGGAAAAGTTGTCGCGGGCGGCGCAGCGCCAGTTTGGGAAAGAAAATCTGAATGGCTTCCGCCGGACCGTCGTTGGTTTGCTGCTTGTCCAGATTCAACCAGGGCAGTTCGTTTCCGGCGCGCGCCTTTAATTCTCGAAACGCCGCGCGCAGCAAATCTACCGCAAACAATTCAGCGTGTTCCGGCGCGACGCCGCATCTTTCCAGAATGGCTTGCGCGAAGCGGCGGCGACGCTGGCTTTCCCGCGCGCCGACAAAGCTGACCAGAAAACTACTCCGGCGTTTGTCTTCGGCGCACCAGCGCCCGATGGGAATGCCGCCTTGTTGAAAATCATCGCCTTCGCTTGCGCCGCCCATCGTGACGACGCCGTCGGCGCGCAGCGAATCGCACAGCGCGACCAGAAAATCCAGCCAAGCCGCTTGCAAGGCTTCGCGCGCCTGTTCCGTCAACTGCCCCGCGATTTGCGGCGGCAGCGGAATCGCATTCAGGCCCGGATACGTCACTTCGAGCAAGCCGAGCGTTTCTACTGAGGCCTCTCGGCGCAATGGCGCTCGCGCCAGTTCGCGGCCCAACAGGCGCAGCAACTCGCCTTTGACGGCCGCAAAGTTTTCGTCCCAAACGCGCTTTGTCCCACTTCGCCAATCATCGGGCCGATGTTTGCGCGCGGCATCGGCGTGCAAAAGCTCGTGCAAGGAGTCTTCGCTTTCGAGCAGCCTCAGCCAAAGTTCGACGGAACCGCCCTGCTCGATGAGTTCTAGTTCTCGCCGCGCGTTCTCCAACTGCATCGTTAAGGTTTGTACAAAAGCCGCGGGCAAGGAGGGCGCGGAAAGTTGTGTTTGAAAAAAGCCGATTTGCTGATTCCAGAATTGAACGGTGCTCTCATCCGCCACAGGGCTTTTTTCGACGCAACGCGTCAGCGCGGCGCGGAAGAGTTGGGTCTCGTGTTGCAGGCGCAAGCGCGGGCCAAGACGCGCCGCTTCAGTTCGGCTGTCGCTGAAAGCCAGCATGCGGCGTCCGCGCGCGGGCAGCCACAAATTGTTCGGCTCCGGCAATTCGGGAAGATCCGTTACTGCCGTTTCAGCCAGAATCGAAAGCGTCAGCGCGGCGGGCGTGACAAAGGGCTGCCAACTGTTGTTGTCGCGACGCGGCTCGAACTCGCAATTGGGGCAGCCTTCGACGGAAAACAACCGCAACCCGCCGGAACTCGCGCCGCAAAGTTCGCCCGTTCGAGTGTTCAGGAAAGTCGGGTTGGTTTGAGGTTGAGGTTCGAGTTTGAAGTAACGCGCTTTGCTCAGCGTGTTGTTGGCTGTAAGGGGCAATAGACGGCCTGCCTGGTCTTTGGTTCCGGCCAGCGCCGTTTCGCCGCAGTTGGCGCATCGTTGCAGCGAAAGTGTCGCGCAGCGGCAATGCGGACAATGGTCGCTGTAACCGGCGATCACGCAACCCAGGCCGTCAAGCTTGAGGGTCGGATCGCCGGAACAATCGGAATTCAAACAAACCACCAATCCATCTGTCGGACGCGCCAGCAAATGCAGCCGGTGCGGCAACAACGGATAAGCTCCGGCTGCGGGACGCGCCGCCGCACCCATCTGCAACAGGCTGATGGTGGATTGCAAGGCTTCCTGTTTGTCATCGCCCCAGAGCCGCGTGGCCAGTTCGCGCAGCGGCAATCGTTTCTTTTCTTCAATGATCTTTCTGGCGTCGTGCAAAAGTTTGGCGTGGCTGAGCGCCTGATAAAGCAGCGCGGCAGGTCTGTCTTCAGCGTTGAACTCCTCGACCTTTTCCGCCGCCAGCAGCAGCGGCAAATCCTGGCGCAGGCTCTGGCATTGATCGGCGTCGGCCAGCAGCGTTTTGCCGTCGGCGCTTTGCGTGGCGGCAGTCAACCACGGACGCGCGCTGATGGCGCTGGCCGTGGGCGCGGTCACCGGTTCCGCCGCTTCGGGCAAAACGGTTTCCTGCGTTTCGCCGCGAATGACTTTGACCAGTTCCAGCGGTTTTGAAAACAAGGTGGCGGCGAATTCTTCCAATTCGCCCGCCGCGCCGGTTCCGATAGTGGCGGAGGTGGCCAGTTGCAGCACCTCTTCGGCGCGCAGGCCACAGCGTTTCAGCAACCGCCGCAGCAGGAGCGTGATTTCGGCGGCCAGCGTGCCGGTGTACAAATGCGCTTCGTCCAGCACGACGGCGCGCAGCGCGTCGCCGAAAAAGACTGCGTCCTGCGGGCGGCAGAGCATGTATTCCAGCATCGAGTAGTTCGTGATCAGAACATCCGGCACGGGGCCGCGCGGCTGGCTGCTGAGGTCAATGGCGCGGCCTTCGTGTGTTTCCAAACCGCGCGCTTCTTTTCGCGTGCGAAAACGGAACGTGTCTTCCTTCCAGCGCGGCACGCCGTTTTGATTAGCGGCGGCGCTATCTTCGGGCGTCTCGCTGGTGAAGTGGAAGAGGCTGACTTCGTCCTGTTCGCGCAGCCACTGATGCACGCGATCCACCTGGTCGTTGACCAGCGCGTTCATCGGGTAAAGGACTATACAGCGCACGCCGCTCTTGCCCGTCTCGCGCCGCCGAAACAGATCGTTCAAAACCGGCAGCAGAAAGCTTTCGGTTTTTCCCGCGCCGGTGCCGGCAGTGATAACCAACGCCGGTTTGGCGTTGTTGGGACGAGGCCGCTGCGCTTCAAGAATGGCTTCGCGCTGGTGCAGGTAAAGCTTGCGGTCGCGAGGCATCGCGCCGCGCGCGGCCAGATGATCTTGCAGCCCGCCGTCGAAATCGCCGCGCGCGGCCAGATCGGCCAGCGTCTCATCTACAGTCTTCGAGGGGAAAGCCCCTTCGACCCAAAGGTCGCTGACCAGTCCGCCGCTTTCCGCTTCGCCAGACCAGAGGCGGCGGCAAATCTGCGTCAGTTGCGGATGGCGGACGAAGTTACGATCCAGCGAAAATTCCACCAGGCGGCGGCGAACGTTTTGGGACAAGACAAAAGCATCAAGTTGCGACATAAGCAGCATTCCTTCAGGCAAGGGCTTTTAGGCAATAAGTTTCAGCAGCGACATCGCCAGCAGGCGACGCAAGGATTCCGAGCTGATGGCCAGCGCGATGTTCATTTCATCGCGCCGCAGTAGTTTTTCTCCGCACACGGAGGCGATAGCGTGATTCACAATTCCTTTGTCGCGCCCGTTGTCAATGAAGTAGGAATCCACGTTCCATTCGGAGGCGCATTCCGCCAGCAATTTTTGGCGCAGCCGATGGTAGTCCGTTTCATCTTTTGCTTCGGCGATGTTGAGGCGTAGCGAACGAATCTTGTCGAGCGAGGTTTGGCGGTCGGACGGACCTGACAGCCAGGCAGTGAGCACTTTATAAAGCAGTCGCGGGTCGGCTTCGAGTAGTTGTGAGGCCGCACGGTGAAAGGCTTCTTCCGAGGCAGCCGATTCGCTGATGGCGTTAAGCAAGGCTTCCGCAGTTGGCGAATCCGGCGTCCACTCCGAAAAGATCGTGCGAATGGCCGCCAACCAACCTTCGGTCACGGCGGGCAGATTGAAAGATAAATATGCGCTTTGCTGTAACCAGATTGGTAGGAACTCCGCTGGATGCTGATGCGCGACTTCGCGAACGCTGGCCAAAGCTTTCTCTGAAAGCAGCGGCAGGCGAAACCACCGCAGCAGCGTCGCGGTGGCGCGCGGCGAAGCTTCGGCGAGCGATTCCAAATGATAGTGCCAATCTTTTTGCCACCACGCGCCGAGCCGCCAGCCTTCATACATTAACGCCACAGCGACGAACTCAGGCGTTCCTTCAGGCAGCGCACAATGCCAAATAGGGTTTGATCCGGTTTCTGACGGTGTCGGCAACAACTGATGAAGTTGCCCGTCTTCACTCCAGTAAATAACGAAATGGCGTTCGCTGGCTTCGACCGGGCGTAGCAAGCGTAGGTGCAGTTGCCCTTCGGTTTTCCAGACTTGCTCAATCACACCGCAATCAATGACCGATTCGGCAATGGTCATCGCGTCACGATCAGCGTAGTACGGCCCGAGCCGCAATGTGAGCGGCGCGCCCAATCCCGTGACTTCGCCGATGGGCGCGTGCTGGCGCGACAACCGTTTCAACCACAGATCGCCTTCCATCATCGCCCACTCGCTGAGCTCGCGTTTCTGCTCATCCCATTTGCGCGGCGGGGCGATTTTGAAGCGGGCGGAGCGCGCGGTTTCGGATTTCAGCACGAAGCGTTCCGGCAACGCTTTCCAGACGCCGTTTTTCAGTTTGGCGACGCCGATCAGGTCGGCAGCGGCTTCCCGTTTGATTCGATGCAACTGGTTTTGGTAGCGAATTCCCAACTGCAATTCCAAGTCGCCGGTTCCGTTTTCCGGTGTAAGTGTCAGCGGGCCAATTCGCGTACAGCGGTCGTCGCGGCGCTCGAAGTCCAACGGCCCGCCGCGATGCCGCGCGAAATGCACTTCCGCTTCCGGCGGATGAAAAAGCCTCAAATGAATTTTGTCACCCCACCGCAACGGCCGGTTGGCGGCGGTTGCGTCAATTTCCAGACGAAGGCTTCGCTGCCAGGCGGGAACTGTTGGCGGCTGGGAAACTCGTTCCTGCTGAAAACAGGGTTCCCAAAACAGCGCGTCCGCAAGCCACACGCGCGTTTGTGCGGACCAACCGCTGCGCAGAAAAAACAGTCTGGCTTCTGACGTGACGTGATAATGGGCGGGCTGCGGCTCCAATCGCAAATCAGGGGCGGTCAACACCGCGTAGTCTGCGCGCACGGACATCGGCTGCGCGTAAGCGTCGGCGAGCCTGCGTCCGTCGTTCAACCGCCCATTGCTTAACTGAAAGACTGTGACGTCTTCGCCCGCCGGCCACAATTCCAGGTCTTCGGCGGCGGCAATCTGCCCCGCGCTGTCAACCAACTGCACGGCGACGCGCGCGGTTTCGCACGACAGTTTTGTTTCATCGCCGTCCGCAGCGGCGTAACTGCCATCGTTTTGCCGCAACAGTTGTGTTTCAACCCGGCCATTGACGGTCACGTGGTAGACATCTTCGGTCAGCCCCAACAGGTCCAGCCGAATCAACCGGCATAGAAAATAAGGCGCTGCCGGCGGCTCCCAGCGCAGCAGCGGCTGACTGAGAAAAGTATCTTCCGCAGTTTCGGCTTCCGCCTGACCGGGCTGAGCCGATGGTGTTGGTCTGGCAACCGGCTCTTTTGCGATTTCCAGGACGCGCGCCGTCCATTCCGGCAGCAACCATGGAGTGGCGGCCAGATTCTTTACGGCACGATCAAACGTGATGTCATTTCGCCGATATTGGCACAGCGTTTCCCAGCAATCGCGAAAACTTGCGCTTCCGGTTTCGTCAGCGCGCAATTGTTCGATGGCCTGAGTTGGCGTTTGCCCGGCCAGCCATTCGGGCAAGCGCCTTTCGAAGCCGCGCCGCGTGAATCCGAATTGCAGAAAGATGGTGTCAATCCATTGTTGTGCGCCCGCGCGGCCAAACACGTGGCGCAAATTGAAGCGGCGCGCGGCCATTTCCAGCAATTCTTTGATCGTCGCCGACGGTTGCTTTTGCGCGAATAAGACTTTTCCGGCGGCTTGAGGAAGAGCTTCCTGCGGAATCCAGCGCCAGAGTATGCCTTCTTCAGCCTGTCTCCGGGCGTGTTCGGAAATCCACAGCATCAGCAATAGTCCGAACGCGGCTTGCAGCGGATATTCCTGCCCGCCCCAGGTAAAACGCCGAAACGGACTGCTGCAATAATGCACGGTGCTTTCGTCAAGCTTCGTGACCCAGACGCGCAGCCAGATGTAGTCGTAAACGGTCGGCGCCAACTCCGCCAGCGACCAGGGGCCTGGCAACAAGCCTTTCTCTCTCGCGCGGCTGAGCATCGCGCAAGCGGCCTCCTCGATTGTCGCAACGCCGGGCCTCGCGTCGAGCGGCCCGAAGATGTCGTCCGTGGAATCGCCGTCGTAGGCATCAGCGGCGCGGGAGTGCGGCGATCTGACAACGACCGGTTGAGCGGGTGTTTGGGCGACGGGCGATGGCGTTTGTCCGCGCCTGTGTTCCTCCATCAGAGCGATGGTTTCGCGTATCCAACGCGGCAGGTCTTCTTCCGGCTCATCTGCCGGGTTGATCTGCAAAGCGATTGTCTCGCGCAACCACTGTCTGGGATCGGATGAAAAGCCGCATCTCAGCCGGAGCCTCTTTACCGCCAATTGAATCGCGCGCAATTGTTCCGGCAGCGGGTCATCCCCGTTGAAGAGCATAGGGCGCGCAGCGTCGGAGTACTGCAGGCTGACCGGCAACGGCCAATCGTTAGACTGTGGCAACCCTACCCGCGCGTTCTCAACTGCGAGCAGCGTCAGCAGGATTCCGAAAGCCGCGGCGTACTTCTCCTGCGTTTCGGCATTGTCGATCGGCTGCCCATTACCCAACCAGTGACGTGCGACCTCCGGCTGCAAATTTTTGGCCCAGTCGTAAAGCCACTGGCTATCATCGTGATCAATCCCCATCTCGAACAGCGCCCACTCCGGCTTTCCGTTCATTACCCGCCGAGCGCGCTCGACTACGGCCTTGAACCCTTGATGAATGCTCTGATGACCAGCATTCGGTGGTATGCCATCGAAAATGTTCATGGGGAGAGCCTATTTAATAGAGACAACCCTAAGGTCTAAAGCTGGGGGTCGGATGAGTAGACTGTCTGTAGAAATTGCCGAGAGGGCGGTCAATACTGCCGAACGCTCGTTCCTAAGCTGGGGCAGCCGAAATCTTATTCGTCATTAAAACCGCGCGCAACAAAAAATTAACATCACTCGAAGCGCACTGCTTACCATCCGGGATAGCGTTGGCGCCAGGCATCCGTATCTTCGAAGCGCTTGTACAGATCGCCGGCCATGGCCTCAATCTCCTTGCGCAGTTCCAGTTCGGCCAGCCATTTTGAGGGGATCGCCTCTACGCCCAGCATCAAGCCGAGAATGTTTCCCGTGATCGCTCCCGTACTGTCGCTGTCGCCGCTGTGATTGACCGAGAGAAGCACGCCGTGCGCGAAGTCGTCTTGTGCCGCCAGCGCGCAGTAAAGCGAGATGGCCAGAGCCTCCTCGCCCACCCAGCCGCCGCCCAACCGCTCGATGACTTCGGGCGAGGGTGGCAGATCGTGGTCGCGCCACAACGTCACGGCTTGGCGGATGGCAGATGCGCATTCCTCGTGATCTTCGTTTTCCGACTTTTCCAATTGTCGCAGCATCAATTCAATAGCTTCGGGTAAAGATCGCCCCTCCGCCAGGCGCCAAATGATCGCCGCGAAACAGCCGGCGGAGTAATAGCCCGAAGGATGGCCGTGCGTGATGGCCGCCGCTTCGCAGCCGAGACTGAAGGCGCGCTCTTCATCCTCAGCCACCAGGCCAACCGGCGCCACACGCATCACGCCGCCGCAGCCCTTGCTGTTGTTCAACGGCCGCTGCATCTCGCCCATCTCCTCGCCGCGCAGCGCCGACAAACAGGTATTGCCCGGAGCGCGGCGGCTGTGCAGTCCTCTCACCCCGATCAGCCAACCGTCCGGCTCACCCTCAGAGAACTGCGACCGGCCGCGCTCGCCCTGCGTGTGCAGCCAACGTATGTAGGCGTGATGAATGACAGAGGCGGGATGGCAGATGCCTTTGTGACGCCCCCTCGTGACGGCGCGCAGCAACCCTTCAGCGGTGAAGAGCGTCATCTGCGTGTCGTCGGTGATGGCGCCGCGCCGGCCATAAGCGATGTCGTAATCCCTGATCCCTTCCGGCCCGTATTTGCGGCGGATCGTTTCAATGCTGTCGAACTCGACCGGCGCGCCCAGCGCATCGCCGACCGCGCCGCCGAGCAAACAGCCGGCGAAATGCTTCGGTATCCGCTTTTCCATTTTCCCTCGCTTTGCTGATCGGCTCGCCGCTTGAGTGTGCGGCGAAGCATTATTACGGTTCGCCGCACACCTGCCAGGTTCACTTAACCAGGCAAGATCGGTGAATCCACATCCCGTTCCGCTCCTGATCACAGGTGTCCTGCAGGATGGTCTTGTCCGTCTCCTGAGTCACCACGCGGATGCGCGGCGTGACCTGCCTCTCGACGGCCTTGTCCCGCGCGTTGTCGTCCAGGTATTTTTTGACCTGCTCGACCGTTACAGCGTCAAAGCTCTTCCCCTCCTCGAATTCGGCGACCGCTTCGACCGCGTTGGCTTTCAGCAGCTTCAGCCAGAGCTTCCTGAAAAGATCGCTCGACGCGTAGACGTCGGCGCTGTTGACCTTGCCGTTGATAGCGAAGGCGTAACCGATCACGTTCCCGTCTGCGCCGTCAATTATTGCCGCCAATTCCCGCACGTATCTTTCGACCCGCTCATCAACCTTCTCGTTCTCCAGCGTCAGTTGAAGGCTAGTTTCGGAACGCCTCTCTCTCACCGGAGCGCCCAATTTTGCGCTCAGCTTATCCTGGGCCTCCGATACTTTGTCCCATACTTCGCTTTGCGAGGAATTGACGAAGGCAGCGATCTTCAGGTCCTTGGAATGCACGCGGCGATCCGAGGATTGAAAACGGAACGCGGGTTCTTCTTTTCCCGTCTCGTCTTTGCGTTGACGCCATCGCCCCTGCTCGACGCAAAACGCTCCGACCGGAATCTTTCCCGACATCGCCGGCGCGATCACGTCGTAAGCGAAAACGCGATCCTGCAACCCGCCTTTGACGATGTCGCCCGCCTGCAGGTAGACCTCTTCCGACGACAGGTTTTCAATCGCCAGCTCGTTGACATCCCTGGTTTCGTGCACGATCAATTTCTCTTGATCCAGCGCCTCCTGCAGAGTCAGGAACCGCGCCTCAGGCAACCGGTCTTCTCCGCTGATCAAAAAGATGGTGAGGTTGTCGCAGGCGTATAACTGCGAGACAGCGTAATTTTCAAGAAACATAAACTCTCCTCTTCAAGGGTGAAGCCGCGAGCGCCGCGGGGCGAACGGCGCTCCGGAAATTTCGATTCGCCCTTCGTCAGGGCCTTACACCCTTCATGTGTGATTTCGCCCACCCTGTGTTCACGGCGCCGATTGGATCTGAGGCGTGCTTGTTATAGGTGGCTCTTAACCCAGGTTTTCGAGCTTCATGACCTGGGGCGCAAAAACGTTATGGAATGTTTCAAGATTTGCCCGCAGTCACCTCGTGACGCAACTGAAAAAGTATCTCTTCAACCGAATCGAGGCTGTGCCAGAGCGATTCAACGTCCTCCGGTTTACGGATCAGAGACTTGGTGGGATGGGCTACGCGGTTGCGCCACTCTTTCAACTCCTTCAAAATGGCCTGTCTTGCCGGCGAGAGATTCAAACTGGCCCATTGTTTCGGCGTGATCAGGCGGATGAGGTCCGAAAAGTACAGATATTCAACGTAAGGCGCATCCACCCCGCGCCTCAGATCGGTTTTGTAGCGGGACTCAACTTCAGAGAATTTCGGGGATTGTGATTGAGAAAAAGCGTTCCTGATCTCGGCCTGGGTCATCCCCGAACTCAGGTAAGCCGCCATCGCCGTTTCCAGTTCGCAGAACAGGCTGAACAGATACGTTTGCACCTATTTGCAATTCAGGTTGGCGACACTTACCAATCCGACAATCCGGTTCTCTGCGTCCAGGAAATAGAAATAGCGTTTATCGGCGGCGAAGCCCTTGATGACATCGCGAATCGGCGTCTGGTAAGAGATCACGTCGCGGTAGGTGATGGCTTTCTGCCCTATTGACGTGTAATCGCTCCAATCCCGCGTATGGAAATACTCACGAACCCGCCGCCCGTCATCTATCGGCAGAATGTCAAAGCCATTCGCTTTCATGACCTTTTGCGCGTGATCGGTCGAGGCGTCATCGGGCGTTACTGCCGTCCATCGGCTACGGCTGATCCCGACGACAGCCGCGTTGATGTCTACGACTCCTTCTCGCTGAAAATGGAATTCGTGGATCAAATTTGTCTCCTCAAGATAGAACTATTCCTGATCTTCGCTCTCCAATTTGGATTTACAGGCGGATTGGCGCCTGCGGTTTTGGTTTTCGGTCGGGGCTAAGATTGTTACTCAGATGATTTGGGGGTCGGCGAACAGCGCCAACTGTGGGGCAGCGATTTCCTGGCAAAGTTGAAAATCAGGGTTAAAGCAGTCGTTGAAATCCGCTGACAGCAGGCGGCGCTCCGAATAAAGCAGTTTCCAAAACGTAAGGTTCCCCGTACTTGATCGCCAATTGATGCCTGATGTCTTTAAGGCACTGCGTAGCGGACTCGATAACAGAAACCAACTCCGCCCAAGCCAACTCCACTTTACGCCGATAATCCAAAAACCTTTCCCCACGAACCACGTCAATCAACGTTTCCCTGTGCATGTTCCAAAACGGCGCAGGCATCCAACCACCTCCAAGCGTTGCCATCCCTCTTTCATTCACAACCGCCTCCGACAAAGTGGCAAGATGCTCTTCATCAGGCCCGAGGACAGATCGAAGATTTTGCTCGTCGGTATGAGCGCCAGGGAAAGTATGTGGGTACGCCTCAACCATTTTCCGAATCATTTCCGGCTGTGTCACTTCGTCATAAACCGCCTTAAGCTCGGCGCTGCTTCTGATCGCCTCGTGATACTCACTTTCCCTATCTATCAGACATAGAACGGCAGCATCATGGCTGTTCAGCAGATCGCGCGCTTGCGAATACGACATAAGAAACTGCTCTAAGTTTACCGAGATAGAGGACAAGAGCCGCAGTCCCTCTATTTTCCGATAATGCCGGTTCCAAGCCCATGTTTTTTCGCCTATCGTCTTGCGTTCATTTTCGAGAATATCAATCAGGGGATTGATGACCGTATCGAACCAGGCTCGGACCACCTTTCCCGTCGGGTATCTCTCCCGTTGCCAAAGAAGTTGCAGGCTAAAATGCGAGGCGGGTATGGAACGCCCCGCCGCCCTGCAATAGTAAATATGGTCGGCGGCGTTCTGATGCGGCGCAAGCTCGCTGTCTCCCACATCAATGACGATCAACACGTTCCCAGACGGAATGTTGGAAGGCGATGAAGGCACGACCTGATGCACTCTGAAGTCCTGCAACGGGTAGATAACCATGTTGGGAATCTTTTGTTCCAGCCACTCCCGCGTAGTCGTGCGGCCTTGCATTTCAGGCACGCCATCAAAAAGCCCATCATCTCTCACTCCGAGTAAGAGATGCCCGCCTCCCGAGTTTGCAAATGCAGAGAGCGCCTTACCTACAGCCAAATTGAATCCATTTTTATCCGATAGTAATCTGCCACTCTTGCGGTCAAAAAAGTCATGCTCATCCGGAAAAGAAGAAACTTCATCTTCCGTCCATCGTTCACGCTTAACTTTCAACAAATCGCTCATATTCACTCTGTGTCATCAAATTTAAGCTGTTGTTGCGGGTCTTCAGTTTGCCACGCAAACAAATCTGACTGTTTTTTATCAATAACGCCTGCTGGCTGCGCCACAGGTTTCACGACCACTTCTTCTGGTATCAGTTCCGGCGGCGTCCAACCATTCGCGGGCGGCGGATCGAGGCGCGTCTGATATGGTTGTCCTGTTGTGATGGCCTGCTGCATCGCGTCGTAGATTTCCAGGATCACGCGCTTCGTGCGGTATTCGCCGTGCTGCGCTTCGTCCCTGCGCTGGACAATGGGGAAGGTGTCGAGGATGTAGTCCACGTCTTCGCGCGCAATGCCGTACAGGTGAAAATAGGCTGCATCGAGTTCGCAGCGCAGTAGGAAGCGGCGCGCGTCGTCCCAGATGAGCGGCTCGCCCGCGTAGCCGCAGTCTTCGGCAAAGCCTCGCAGATCATAGGCGGTGTAGGTCAGTTCCAGTACGCGCGGGGCAAAGAACTCCAACGGGATCACCAAGCCTTTGCGTGGAAACAAAACAGGGAGTTGATATAAGATGAAGTAACTGAGATGCGTGCCGCCTATTTTCTGTCGGGCAACGTAATCAAGTGCGAAACTATTTAACAGCCCAACCAGAAAAGCTGATATTTGCGCTCCGCCAATAGTTTCAATATAAGGAGTGTCCTGACAACTCGCAGCCCTAGGAATAATTGCTGCAATTACCGTACGTTCATTTGTTGAATTTGTGATATTTCGAGCAGTTAAGAACCACCTTTTCTCTCTAAGAGACTCTGGCATACGTAAACGAAAAAGTTCATCAGTGATGTAGTGCCTAGCAAGTGATTCGACGTTCGGAGAAGCCTTAGCTTCAACCGGAATCTCCGCCGCTTCAACTATGTCGCTAGCCAGTTCAGGAAAGGTCGCAAAGCGATGGTCGAACTGATGAATAGTCTTGGCTTCAATTACAGGAACTAGATCATCGGTCTTATTTCGCCAATCAAGTCGAATAAACTTGTTGCTGTCATCAGTCGTGTGAAGTAGCCGCCAGACCTGCGGCTTATAGGTATTAAATCGAGGCTCACTGGCGTTTAGGAAGATGGGGATGCGCCGGTAGACATTTTTCGTAATTTCTGCGTCTCGCTGCGATCTAAATATTGGGCAAGTTAGCGTATTGGGATTGAGCAGTTTGAAGTCAGAGGCAGAGAGTTTGAAATGGCGATCCGACTCCAATAAATGCTGCACGTTTGTGTTCCAGAAGGCAAAATCTGCTTCCTGTTCCGTCGCACATCCCAACAAGGTAATTAAACAAAAATGGGGGTGTGTGCGGTGGATATGAGGAAATAAACGCTCTGCGTTTACGAAATCATAGAAGCTAACGAGCTGCTTTTCCACCAACAAGCTAGCAAAAAAATCTTGATACGTATCACCAATTGCTATGTCACTTTGAATTATGAAACCAGCACGCCCTTTATGGCCAATAATTGTTCGATTCCTTTCTGCAAAAAGCGCATACGTATTTAGTTCTCCTACGCCAGTGAGCGGATATACGCCAGAATTACGGGCAAATGACATAGATGCAGCATCGAATCGCTTCTGCTCATTCCAATCCTTTGCTAACTCAGGGTCTGTATCGCGTAGTTGCTGAATTGCCACTTTTCTTTTTGCGCCTTTTAGCATTGCAATTTCTGGCCTTCGCGTGGCAAAAAACTGAACTTCTTCAGTTCGGAGTCTCTCCCACGGCGGATTGCCCAACAACACATCAAATCCGCCGTTCCATCCTGCCTGCTCATACTTCCTCCCCTCTTCATTGACCGGCAGGCGGAAGACATCCGGGAAAGCCAAATGCCATTGGAAAAACTGATACTGCTCGCCCAACCGTTTGACCTCGCGTTCCAGCCAACCGCCATCATGCCCCGTTGCGTGCCGGTATGGATTCTGCTCAATTTCGCGGAAGACGGCCTCAGTGATCGGAAAGGGAAACTCGCGCGTCTTTTTCCAGACAAAGGCCGCACACCAGGCGTCGGCCAGAAACCGCCCGTAAAGATAGCCGGTGGATTTAACCAACTCCTCGTAACGTCGCTGTTTGGCGTGTACCCCGGCGATGTCAGCGTCGTCAATCGCGTCGAGTTCTGCAATGCTCGCGGCCAGGTTGCCGAGCTTGATAGATTCATCAATCAATGGGCGCTGGCGGTCTTTGCGCTCCTGCCGATTCTGCTTTCTGTATTCGTTGCAATACTCCCGGTCGTCGCCTTCGATTGGTTTGAAGGCTTCGTCGGGGATGCCTTTTTTGAGCAGCGCAGGAGTTGTCCCAATCAGCGCATTCCCAGGTTGAATGCGGTGTTCCAGAAAGGTCAGCGGCTTGCCCGGTTCAAGCGATTCCATCCATAGGCTGACCTTGCACAATTCTATAGCCATCGGATTGATGTCCACGCCATAGATGCAATGCCCGATCACGTCGCGCAATGCTTTACGCACGGCTGCGGGCGAAGGCTCTTCGTCGCCGGTGCGGATCGCGGCTAATCGTTTGGCCATACGGTGCGCGGCGGCGATCAGAAAGTGGCCGGAGCCGCAGGCCGGATCACACACTTTCAAATTCAGAATAGCTTTTTCAGGATCGCTTTGTTTGATCGTTTCATCCACCACCGGGTCGAGCGCCGAATCGAGCAGACACTGCACCAGGCTGTCGGGCGTGTAGTAACTGCCGGTGGTCTTGCGCTCGTTGCCGCTGGCGCTACTCAAATTGAACTCTTTGGCCTCGGCGTTGATCTCCGGGTGAAGTTCGAGCAAGGCTTCGTAGATGGAGCCGAGTTCTTCCGAACGCAGGTTCTTGTAATCCACTGTGCGCAGTCCGTGCTGGTCGGTCAGAAAGGCCAGCGCGCGGATGGCCGAGAGTAGATGCGCATTTTCGATCTCGCAACCATCCAGGTCGGCAATTGCTTTGCTTGAAAACAGGAAGCTCCCCAGCGCGGGCAGGCCGAGTTCCGGGTAGCCTTGATCGTTGCCTTCCCCGCTGAGTTTTTTCATCACCAGCCGCAAACCCTGGAAAAGATCGTGATGGCGCGTGCCGATGCGCCGTTCGGCCAACCGGCGCAGGCGCGAGAGCGAATAGAAGCGCGTGTAGAGGTCCCGCGCCCGCTCGCTGGTTTCAGGCGCGAAGAGCAGATCACGGTCTTCGGCGACGAACAGAAACAGCAGCCGGTAAACCAGCCGCAGCAGTTGGCGATAGAAATCCTGTTTGTCGAGCGCGCCGCCGGTCAGGCGCTGACGTAATCCGCTGTTGGCCGGATGCGCGAGGAGGCCGCGGCCTAGCGATTTGATCGCCTCTTCGACGCCGTTGCGCAATTGATCAAGCGCGCGCGTGCCGATCTCCTGCGCCTGCTTCGACCATTGTTCGAGCCGGCTTTCGGCGGGCCGCTCGGCATTCACGCGCGATTCGTGGCAGAGCAGCCAGAGCAGCGTGAAATCGGCGTACAGCTCGCCGGTCATCATCATTTCCAGGTCGAATTCGACGAAAGATTGCCGCGTCAGGCTGACGTTGTCGCGCAGGATGCGCAGCCGCAGCCCGTTCGAGACGAAGCCCCACTGATGCGCAGGCGAACGATTGAGTAGTTCCTGCACAAGGCCGTGCGGCGACATTTTGGCCGCGCCCGCTACGCCAGCAGTGCGCTGGTCAAGGCCGACACCGGCGCCGACCAGATGGATCGGAGTGTTCTGCCAAAGGTGCGAGACAGCATAGCTCTTCGATTCAACCTCAATGGCTTTGCTTGCGATCAACCGCCCGTAGCCAAGTTCGTTAAAGAGCGGCAGCAGCCATTTTTCGCGCGTGGCGGTCGTGGCCGGATCGCCGTCGGGCAATTTGGCGCGCGCGGTTTGAAACGCGGTCCACGCGCCGCGCATCCGGTTCCACGATTGATTGATCGCTTCGTTGAGTTTGACGCCCGACGGCAGATGGTAATCTTCGGGCGTTAAGCCGCCGAGCGCGGCGTCGAGATTGTTGATGCGTTGCAGCAGATCGGCGGGAAGGATTGCGCCTTCCGTGCGGATCGCGGCGAAATGTTGACGATGGCGAAGTTGCATAAATCAAGGCGGACAAAATTATTGTCAATTGCTCCCTTCGGCAACGCGCCTGCATCCCAAATCTGGTCTGTCGGGGATGCTGTTATCAATCCCGGCAATCCGCATGTGAATGATAAAAGGGATGCGGTGATTGTCGAACACCTTCACGTATTCGTCGCCATCTTCCTCGTAAATGTAGTTTTCAGGAGACTGTTTAACGAGGTCATAAGCCCACTGCGAAAAGTAGGCATTCCAGCGAATCTTGTCGGCCTCGTGAACAAGGTCAAGCTCTTCTCCCAACGCTTCGATGATGTCGAAGGCAGTCAGCCCTTTCATGCAAATTCATCCTTTCGGCAAATAGATGTAAACCCCCAACACATCCGGCGGCAGATCGGCGTTTACTTCATAGCTGACGCCCTTAGCCTGCGACGCGGCGCGGACACGGATGTGCGCGTCGAGCAATTCGGCGGCGCGTTCGCGTTTGAACTCATCGAGCCGCGCCTGCAGCAGATCGAAGCTTTCCGTTACCTTGCGCAGAAAATCAGACGCCTGGTCGGGCGCGATGTTGGCTTCGGGTTCAGCGTCGAGCAGCAATTCGGCCAGATCGCCTGGCAGCCATTCGGCGTTCTGCGGCGAGCCAGCGAAGGCCAGCAAGCAGCAATCTTCGGCCAGCAGCGGGAAGGCTTCGTCGCCGCGCCGCGTCACAATGTGAAAGCGGAAGCGCACGAGCAGCATTGTCGTGCGCCGCTCGACGCGTTTGGTTCGGATCACACCACAGCGGCGAGCGGCGCTTTGACCCAGCGGATCAAGCGCGGTGTCCATCACGTGCGCGGCCAATCCGGCGACAATTGGATTTGTGCGGTTCAGGTAAATCTCTCCTTCCCGAACCGGCAATTCGAATCGGGCGGTGAATCGCGTTTCATCAATGCCCGTGGCTTCGCGCAAAGCCAGCGGCGTCTCGGTCAGATCGCAGCGGACTGCGCCTTCGCCATTTTCACTAACAATGCCCCGCTGAGATTGCAGCGCGTCTTTGACGAAGCGCGCGACGTTGACGCCGGAGCCGATGGCCGCGCGGACGTCTTCCAGTTCACGGGCTACGTCGTCGAACTTGATCGTCTCCTGGGCGAACATCGTGCGCGAGCGTTTTTCGCGCTCTGAGACGGCTTCCCATTCGGCGTGCAACTGTTCGCGCTGCGGCTTGATGAAATCCTCGAAGAGCAGCATCTGCTCTTCGGTCGAGGCGTCCTTGCGCCCGCGCAGTAACAAGCCTTCAAACAAGGCTTCGATCACCTGGTCGGTGTTGACGGGCACTGGGACTGAGATGCCCAGCGCGCCGCGAATCTTTTTGTGTTTGCGCAACAGCACGTCGAGCACGATGCCGTCAATCTGGTTGTCTGTGCCGTAGTAGGTCAGCACGCGGACTTTTTTGTTCGGTTGGCCGTAACGATCCACGCGGCCTTCGCGCTGTTCGTGGCGCGTCGGATTCCACGACAGGTCGTAATGCAAAACGGCATCGAAATGGTGCTGCAGGTTGACGCCTTCGCTCAGGCAATCGGTGCAGACGAGGATGGGGTGTTTGCCTTCTTTCGCGGCGGCGGCGAGTTGCGCGATGCGCTCTTCGCGCTCTTCGGGCGGCAGGCTCCCCGTAACGGCGGCGACCTCGACGTTGCGCGATTTGAGCTTCGCGCGCAGGTGTTCGGCGACGTATTCGGCGGTCGGGATGAAGCGGCAAAAAAGGATCGGGCGGTAGCCGTCTTTGAGAAGCTCGTCAACCAGCTTGACTGCCTGTTGCAGCTTGGCGTCTTTCGCGCCCACGAGCGCTTCGGCTTCACGCGCCATTTCGAGCAGGCGGCGGCGATTTTGTTTCGCCTCGCTCTCCGCCCCTGCTGCTGCCCCTTCCACGAATTGATCTTCTCCGGCTTCTTCGCCAGTGTCGCTGCCGTGTGTGAGGTCGGCGCTCTCAACCGACTCATCGTCCGTCAGATCAAAAACGGTGCGGCGACCGATGGCGTCGGCTTCCTCAACGGTGTCCGCAGCGGCGCTGGCGGCGCGGGTCCGCAGCGTGGCGACGGCCGCGGCGGGGCTGGAAGCCAGCGAGCGCAACAGAGCCAGCGCTGACCACCAGCGCACGCGTTGCCGCTGCGCAGCGCCGCCAGTATCGGCGACGACTTCGCGGGCGTAGCGCAGCACGCGCTCGAAGAGCCGTTTGTATTCGGGCGAAAGTTTGTAACTGACATCGGCCTCTTCGCGATCCGGGAATGGTGTGTCGGCGTCAAGATAATGGCGGATGTCGCCGCGCCGGCGCTGGATGAAATGCGCGGCCAGCCGCCGGCGATGCTGTTCGTTCTGTTTGCCGGAGAGGTCTTCGGGCAGGTTGGCGAAGTCGGGATTGATCAGCGTGAGCAGCGAGCGGAACGCGCCCTCGTTGCCGCTGTGCGGCGTCGCGGTGACCAGGATCAAATGCCGATCGGGTTTGGCGGCGAGTTTGGAAATCAGCTCCCAGCGCTGATGGCGTCCGCTTCGCCCGCTCGCATCGAAGGCGCAGGTGTGCGCTTCATCCACAATTACGAATTCTGGGCAGGTGCGCTCGAACTCATCGCGCCGCCGTTCGGACTTGATGAAGTCTGTCGAGATGATGACGTGCGGGTAACGCTCGAAGAGAGATTCGCCCAGGCGGCAATGCTTCTCCAGCCGCGTGGCTGTGCTTGGTAGAACCAGGTCGGCTTCGAGGTGGAACTTCTCGCGCAGTTCGCTCTGCCATTGCGGCGCGAGTTGCGGGGAACAGAGCACCGCCAGTCGACGGATTTCGCCGCGATCCAGCAGTTCGCGCGCAATCAGACATGCCTCGATCGTCTTGCCGATGCCGACGTCGTCCGCGATCAGCAGCCGCACCGGGTCAAGTTTGAGCGCGACCAGCAGCGGCACGAGCTGGTACGGACGCGGATCCACGTTGATACGTGCGAAGGAGCGAAACGGCCCGGCGCTCGCCCGAAAACCTAATTTAACGGCGTCGCGCAGCATCCGGCACGAACGGTGATCGCCAAGCAGCCGGGGATCGGGCAGCGCGAACTCTGCCGGCTCGACCGGTTCGAGCGGCAGGTAGATGCCGGTGACCTCTTCCTCCGTGCCGCCCAGCGGACGCAGCATTAACAAATCCGGCTCGGATTCCGGCAGCACCACCCATTCCCTGTCGCGCGCTCTGACCAGTGATCCGACGGCAAATGACATCAGCTATTTCTCCTGTCTCTTTAAATCTTTCAAGAATCTGCTCTGCTCGCCAACATAACAGACGAAGAGTTCATCCCGCGCGCGCGTGGCGCTGACATAAAGCAGTTGCCGCTCGCGGGCGATGACGTCTTCGCGCAATTGATCATCGGAAGCGTCGGCGAGCGCTTTGGCCAAAGGCAATTGATCGTCGGAAGCGTCTATTACAAAGACGATTTTGAACTCCAGCCCTTTGGCGCGATGCATCGTGCCGAGGTTGACGGCGGAAGACGCAGGTTCTTCGTCCTTGCTCAATCGGAAGTGCGGGATGCCTTCGGCCTTGAGGGTCTTTTCGATTGGGTTGAGCAGGTAGGCCTGGCGCACGAAGACCGCGATCTCGTCCGGCGCGCGTCCGCTTGAGAGAAGCTCTTTGATCTGCGCCGTGACAAATTTAGTCTGCCCGCTCTTGTCAGCGAATCCTCTGATGACCGGCTGCGGCCCGCGAAAGAGGCTGCGAACGCCGCGCCGCAATTCCATCCCGCCGTCGAGATCGTCGTGTTGCCCCGTGAGCAACTGATCGGCGAACCGGCGAATCTGCTCGGTCGTGCGGTAGTTCAGCCGCAGGACGTGAGAACGCCCACGGACGTCAATCCCCAGCGACCGCAGCGAAAACTTTGCGGCATAGATTCTCTGGCCGCCATCGCCGACCAGCGTCAACCGGTCCTGTTTCGCGTCCGCCTCGGCGCCCGACAGCGCCGCAATCAACCTCAATTCCTGCGGGCCCAGGTCCTGCACTTCGTCAACGATGACCGCATCGAAGGGGTTTTCGACGCGCTCGGCTTCCAGATGCTCGCGCAGCCGGCGGCACGATCCCGTGTAGTCAATCTCCCGGTTCTTCTCCATCGTCTCGTAAAGGCGCGCGACGATCTCCCAGACCTGTTTGCGATCTTTGATGCTCAAGGGGCGTCCGCGACCGGCGCGGCTGGCCGAGCGGTACTGCTCCCAGGTCGTAATGCCCTGGGCCTGGATCACATGCTCCCACTCGGCCAGCAACGCAGTTTTATCCAAAGGGCAGGCGTGCGAAGCAAGCAAGCGCTCGAAGCGTTTTCCGATCTCATCATTGCCGACGGGCGCGAGCCTCTCTCCCATCTTATCGAGCATAGTTTTCGCAAGGTTGTGAAGATTGGTGACGGTGATGAGCTTCAATTCTTCGCGGTCACAGAAGAGCGCCAGATTGCGTTTGAGGTTGCTGCAAAGCGTCTTCACAAAACTGGTCAGCAACACTCGTTTGCCCTGGCGCGCCTGATGACGCGCGCGGTGCATCGCCACGACCGTCTTGCCCGTGCCCGCCGCGCCGGTGACTTTGACCGGGCCGTTGAACGCGCCGGTGGCCAGCCGTTTTTGTGACGGATGCAGAAAGGCAATCCAAGCCGCCATCGGCGCTGCCAGCAGGCGGCGCAGATCGTCGTCACTTTCGACAAGATAGAAGTTCTGCCAGCAATGGGCGGAATCTTTGTCTGATGGTTTATCGCCGACGGGAATGGGCGGCGCGGGCGTCTCGCCCGAAGCCAGCAGGAATAACCTTTCGGCGACATCCCCTGGAAGTTTGGGATAGATCTCGTCGAGGAAATCGTCTTCCGTCGCCACCGCCCTCACGACGGGCAGCCAGGCGGGCGGCACGCCCAGACTCAACAGATAATCATCTTTATGCTTGGCGAACAGCCCGGATCTCTTTTTCGCGTCAGACGGACCGTCGGACGTGGGAGTGACTGTCGGCAGCTCCACGACCTGCAATTGCCCGGTTTTGACGTGCCGTTCGATCTGGCGGCTTGCCGCCCAACCGTAGGCGTCGTCGTGGTGGCCGACGTAAAGAATCAGCCAATTGTCGCCCTCCTGATACAGGATCGCGCGCAGATCGCGGCCCACTCGCCCCGACCAGACATTCTTGCTTGCGGCTTCCTTGGCCCGTTCGAGGCTGAGGCTCGGATGCGCAGGGTTTGCGCGGAATTTCTCGATGAACTGCCAGACGCTCTTTGAACCATTTGCGTTGAGGCCGGTGGCGGATTGAATGAAGGAATCAGTGAAGATCGTGGATACTGCCATCGTCAATTCACCCCCAGCGCCTTGAGAATTTCCAACTCAGCCTCTGCCTTGGCGTCCGGGGAAACAACCAATGCTATTTTGCCCTGCTCTTGCAAGACTTCGACAAGTTGATCCAATGCGATTTCGCCGGCGGCAACGAGATGGAGCGCATTCCCTTTCCAGGTCAGCCGCGCGAAATAGCCGCCGATGACGCGCCCTTCGTGCATCACGTCTTCGCCCGGCTCGATTTCAATTCCCTCGACACCCTTTGACAGATTCGCGAGCAGCGCGTGCCATTGCGCGTCGAACAATTCCAGGTCGAGCCTTCGGCCATCGCCCGGCGCATTCGACAGAAAGGTTTCAGGCTTAGAGCCAAAGACGCTTGGATATTTGCCGAGGACCGCATCCCAATCCGAATCGTGACCGAAGCGGATGACGGTGTAGCCATGGTCCTCCAGCCATTCGGCCTGCTGCCGGTCGCGCGCGTGTCGATCCGGAAAATCGTGATGCGGACCATCCACGTAGATTACTGTATGGCGCTCTTCGTACACGAAATCCGGCCGTGTCTGGCAAGCTTCGATGTAGACCTGCGCGCCGGTCGGCAGCCGATGGCTGCGCGCTTCCAGATGGCGTATCCATCTCCGTTCGAGTTCCGATTCGCATTGTTGCATTAGTTCGACAAGATGAGCTGCGCGGGGCGCGGGCTGCGGCGCGGTGACGACCTCGGCGTGCATCAATAGCTGCAACCACTCAACCACCACATGACGGTTCAACAGATCGTGCTCGCGCTGGTTGTAGTAACTCATCAGGCAATCGTAGCAGGCAGCTTCGCATCGCTCTTTCGCCCTCGGCGCGTGGTTCAGATCTTCGCTCGTTTGCGGATCGTAATGGCAGAGCCGCAACGCCTCCTCGGCGATGCTCGCCAGGGCGCCTGCGTCATCGAGCAGCCGCCGCAACACGCCGGCGCCCCCTTCAGCGGACTCATATAAGAGCAGCGAGCGACGATCGCCCGCGCTCGGCAATGGTTCGGCGGCGATTTCGTTATCCTCTAACTGGTAGCGGACTTGAATCGCGTTCTTGAGCGCGGCCTGCAGCGACGCCATCACGCCGGCGGGCAACGCATCGGACGGTTCGAACAACAGGCAATTCCGCGTGTCCTCAACATAAGGGATCACCCGACGAATGCGCGGAGAGATTGGGTCTTCCTGTTCGGCCTCTTCGAACTGTTCATTGCGCTGCCAATATCCGCGCTCAATGTCTAGCGGAAAGCCGTGTTGATCGCGGTTGGCGCGCCGCGTCCATCCGAGGTTGATTCGCCAGATCGTCGCCGCCTGACCGTAATAAAGACGCGCGACCAGTTTGTCGTCCGCTTTGATCTCAGAGGTGTGATAAAGCGGCCGCCCATCCCGTTCATTAAATCGCAGGCTGGTGACGATCTCGTATCCGAGGCGCATTCGCTCTTCTTCGTCGGCGCTGATACGGTCGCGGCGACGGGTCGAGACTTCGGAAATACGAAACAGAGAGGTGAGCGGCGAAGTCAAAGAAGCGCTGCAACGCTCGCACAGATTGAGCGTGTCGTTCTCCGGCACGGGGTGCAAGTAGCCGCAGCGCGGGCAAATCTTGGCGCGCGCCGCATCCAACTCTCCATCGCCGACGGGGAGTTCCACCTGATTGATCACGTAACGCGAACCTTCGTGATAGACAATGGCCCGCGGGCCGAACTCTGAGATCGCCAGAAATCGCGGACGCGACAGGTATTCGTCCTTCTGTTTCAACCGCCGCGCCGGGATAAAGGCGCGCACCGGAAGTCGCGGGAAACTGTAGCCGGGCAGGAAGCCTTCGCTGGCGAAATAACGATAACTGTAAAAATCGGACTGCGCGGGGTTCTCGATCTCGGTCATCAACCGGATGCGCGACTCGGCCTGCGCACGCAACGCCCTGGCACGATCAATGTCGGCCGGCGAACGCAGTCCCTGCCGTACGATCTCGTGCTGCGTCTCCTGCTGCGCGCGCGCGGCGCGGAATTGGCTGCGCCAACGATCGCAGGTTTTATCGAACGCGCGAGCGGCTTGATTGATGGTGTCATCGAGCCAACGCTCGCCATACCAATCGGCTTTGGCTTTCTCCAACTCATCCTGAATGCTTGCCAGTACGCGAGTGGCGCGCCGGCGGGATCGTTTGCGAGCGCCTTCGTCCTCGATCTTGAATTTGACCTCGCTGAGCAATGGGTAAGCCGGGTTGTCCGCATTCAAATCCAACAGGGATTTCAGCGAACCGCCAAGATCGAGCCCGGTCTCGGCCAGCCAGATCGCGTGGACGTGCGCTCGGACTAAATCCTCGTTGGCTAGTTCCAGGCGCGGCGGCGCGACCTGCCCCGCGACCATCCGCTCCGGGCGTTTGAAGAAGTATTGATCGTGAGGGCTCCCCGTAGTGCAATACGAAAATACCAGCGCGGGCTGTCCGCTGCGGCCGGCGCGCCCGCTACGCTGAGCGTAATTGGCGGGCGTCGGCGGGACGTTGCGCAGATTGACGACATTTAAATCCGAGATGTCCACGCCGAGTTCCATCGTCGGCGAGCAATAGAGCACGGGCAATTCGCCGTCGCGGAATTCGTCTTCGCGATTCTTGCGCTCTTCCGCAGGGACTTGCGCCGTATGCTCACGGGCCTCCAGGCCGTGCAGATCACCCGAAGTCGCGCGGTAGAATTCGACGAAAAATTGATTGGTACGCCCGCCGCCTTCGGGCTGTCGCGGCATGCGGATCGGATCGTGGAACGCCCGCGTACCGTCGCCGACGATCCAGCGCATCGCCGAGGCCTGCAGTTGATAACCGTCCACGTCGTCGTCTCTTCCGGCCTCGGCCGCCACCACAACCAATCCCATCTCCCGGAGCGCGCCGAGCAGATCGTTGATGATCGTCGCAACGTCATCTAGCGTGAGCCTTAACTCGGCGCCGTCAAACGTTGTGGGACGTCTCAAGAATTGCCCGAATCCTCCGCGCGGCGAAAGAAAGACGTACAGCTCGCGATCATTCGGCTTTCTCGACCGCGGGAAGAGTATCTTGGCGAAATCCATCTTCTCGTTCTCATCAATTGCCCAATGGCTGCGCGGGTCGAGATGGTTGCGGCTCAATTGTTTGATTCGATCCTGATCGCGCGTATCGAGGTAGCTGACGTTGATGGCAAGCTCGCGCCGCATGTAATCGAGCAGCACTTTGGCGATCCGCTGCCGCACTTGCGGGGTCGCGGCGGCCAACGCGCGGTGACGCGGCTGCCAGAGTTCCTCCATCGTGCAACCTTCGTCCAGCGTTTGATAGTGAATCTCCAGCAGCCCGCATTGTTCCAGGTTCGGCATAGTGATGCGCCAGCCGCGTTGCAGATCACGGTAAAGCCTGTAGCCCAACACTTCGCGAAGCGCGCGTTCGGTCTCCTTGCGCGCCTGCAATTTCACGTTCGGGTCGAGCGCGTAATGTTTCAGTTCGAGGCCCAGCGCATCGAAGACGCGCGTCGCCAGGTCTTCATAACCGATCCCCTCCGGTCCGACCTTGGCTACGGCGAAGTAGAGCGCGGCCCGCAGCAGCGTCGTCTCGACGAAATCGTTGAAATGCCCGGCCTGGAGCGAGGCGTCCTGCCGGTTGTCGGTGAAGCTGAGCAGCTTGCGCGCTCTCTCTTCGAGCGGCAGGCGATGCAGGTTGCGAATGACCGAGAGGCTGGTGACCGTCGTCGCCGTGCTCCGCCCTTCGGAGCCGAGAGTGCCGAGCTTTGAGAAATCATCTTTCTGCCAGCTCCCGTACGCCACGCCGCAAGACAGACAGAACCGAAACGGCGCTTCCATAAAATGAAATTGCAAGCCGTCAGATGATTCACGCCCGTCGCCAGCCAACCGCACGGGCGTCGGCAGGTCGCCGCGGCGCGACGCGATGACGCGGCGCCGACCTTTTACCTCTTCAATCCAATCATCCGGCAGCAATTCCAGAATCGCCTCTTCCTCCAGCGGCCAAGCGGATTCCGTGCTGAAATGCAGAAATCCGGCCTGGCTCTTATCGTCTTTGAACTGGTCGTTCAGTTGGCGCGGAGTGAAGTAAGCGCGGTTTTCCGAGTCTGATTGGCGGCGCACGCTGAAATACTCCTGCCCGCATTCACGGCAGAAAACCAGCGGCAGCAGAACGTGATCTTTCGCATACGGTTTGAACCTTTGCCCATAGAGCGTCAGATGGCGCGACTGCTCTTCTTCGAGCGAAGCGTAAACCGTGTCGCCGCGACTGATGAATTGGTGCAATCGAAATGCGAACGGGGGATTGCCTGTCTCCGGATTTCGCTCGCATTCATAGCTTGCCAGTAGACGCCGGCGGATCGCATCCGCGCATTGATCCACCGGCAATTCGGTGAGGTCGCTCAATATTCGCGCGGCGCTCTGATCGTTTTCGCCGGCGGTCCCGAATGAGACGAGGCTGCGCGGCTTCTGGCGCACAAGCCTGCCGCTTCTGTCGTCTTTCTTTAGCCCGATGAAACTTTCGATCCAGCTTGCGAGCGGGTCACTGACGAAGTCTTGCCACTTTTCTTGCTGAACGTGCGGCGCCCAGGTATCGGCCTTGATGACGCATTCGACCAATTGTCGTTTTACTCCCGGGTCGGTGAAATCATACTCGGCGGTGATGCGGCTGAGCCTTTCGGTGATTATGTGTTCCGGCTCGACCGGCGCGCCGAAGAGCTTCGAGGCGACGAAGGCCACTTCCTGTCGCTGCTCATCAAAACTGCCCTCTCCGGCAATCGTGGCCGACGTGCCGATGCATTGCAGGTTCTCGGCGTCCAGCCGGTCGCGCACGCGGCGCGCCAGCATCGCAACATCCGCGCCCTGCCGGCCTCGATAGGTGTGCAGTTCGTCGAGCACCAGAAATCGCAACCCCTTCGCGGCTTCGATCAAATCGCGTTCTTCCGGACGAGTGAGGATTAGTTCCAGCATCACGTAGTTGGTCAGCAGAATGTCCGGCGGATTATTCAGGATGCGCTTACGTTCTTCCCCCTGCTCCTGTCCCGTATAGACATCGAACGTCACAGGCGGCCCATCTTCGTAACCCAGGTGTAGATACTTTTTCAGTTCCCCTTTCTGGCTATTAGCCAGCGCGTTCATCGGGTAGACGATGATGGCCTGCGTGCCGCGGCCCGAACCGCGCCGCAGGACGTGATCCACGATCGGGATAATGTAGGCCAGGCTTTTACCGGAGCCGGTTCCGGTCGTTAAAACGTAGTTGTGTCCTTTCTGCGCGATCCTGACGGCTTCGGCCTGATGCCAGTGCAGGCGCAGCGTCCGGCTCGATTCAATAACTTGATCTTTTCCCGTGCGGAAAATGCGAGAGCATTCTTCGTGCAGAGCTTTCTTTGACACTGAGTCTTCGATCGTCTCGACCCGCTCGAACGCTGGGTTGAGTTGGATCAGCGGTTCTGGCCAGAGCGCACCGGATCGCATCTCGTCTGTGACTCGTTTCCCAATGCGCGGGTCACGAATCTGAATGAAACTGCTGACGTAGCGCTCGTAGTCGTCAATTAATCTATTGCGGAACTCAAAGATGTCCATAGTCCGTGCTTTCGGGGCCGGAAGATTGTTTATAACGGTGGGAGGGTAAGGATGGCCCTCGCCTGGAGGCATTCCCGGCTGCGTTTGGGAGGAGTCGTCGGATGATGCAATCTCCGCATCAATCTCCGCGCGTGACGCCCGGCGCTCTCCGACCTGCCGCAGTCTCGAGCGACGAGCCGGCGAGGTCTGATGCTTTCCGCCTGTCGCCACATCGTAGGCGCGGCGCATTCGTCTGTGCTCGGTCAATGCTGAATCGTCAGTCAGCAAATACCGGTAGAGCGCGGCGCGTTCGCCGACGTTCAAGACGTCCTCGAAGAACTCCCCGCGCCTCTCGATAGTTGAGAACTTCTCCCGGTCCTCAATGCGGTTCTCAAAGGCAAGCGGGCTTACCGGTGAAGACGGGACCGGGCTATCAATCCCAAACCGGCGAAACAGCCTCTCGAACAAAGGTTCCAAACCCGATTCAGGGAGACGATTACCGTAAATCCGCCATACATCGTCGCGCACGCCGGCGGCGATCCGCGCGATCTGTTCGGGACCGAAGGCGCCGTCCGCCGCCAGCACTTCGCTCAATCCCCGGAGAATGCGGTCGGCGCGCGTTTGCCACTCTTCAAAGAGACGCATCTCGGCGGCGTCAGACTCGCGCTTTTGTTCGAGCCCTCCGCGCAGTTGTTCGATGGGCAAAAGAACTTCCACTGGCAGGATCGCGAACAGCCCGTTCGCACTTAGTTCTGCGCCGGCCAGGTCGGCTCTTCGGGCAAAGCCCAGCGCCTCCAGGCCGGTGAGCTCTCTGTCTATTTGCAAGCTAACGTAAAAATCGGAGAGCACTCCGACCATCAGCGGCATCGTCGGTACGTAGAGAGCCTGCCGCTCAGCAGTCATCATCGCTCTCAATTCGATCTGCCAGTTCCCCGCCCCGAAGTCACAGATGTCCAGCAAATCAACAAAGCGTTGCGCGCCCGAGCGCCCATCTGCAGTCTCGATCCCAAAGGACTGCCGCAGGTGATCTCTGAACGCCAGCGCCGCCGCCTGGGATACAAGTACACGCTCACGGACCGCGGTCGAGGAACATTGGCGCGCCAGCGCCGCTGCCTGCCGCAACATCGCAGATGAGATTGAGATGACATTCTTCTCGCTCGTCATGCAAATTCCTTCTCAAATACATGTGTGATCCGCGAGCCAGTTTGTTCAGCAATGCGGCCGAATCTTTTCTGAAACCCCTCCGCAATCATTCGCTCGCATTCGGCGGAGAAAGCCTTTCGTCGGCGGAGGATAGAGACGCGGGAGGCGCTCTTCACCTCCGGGTATTGAGTCTTAATGTAATCGGCCAGTTCCTGGTCCGTTTCGCGGAACGGGTCGTGCACCTCAAGATCGAGACGTAGGCGAACGTAATCTGAAATCAGATTCCAGAACACATGATGCCAGGCAATCGGCCGGTAACCGTCGCTCGGCATGTTTGTGTGCAGTTCTTCCAGTTTTATAGTTAGGGTCGCGCCGAGTCCCTGACCTAAAATTTGTAGATCCAGCTTCAACTCCAGGTCTTCGGCCGCAGCCTCTTCGAGGAGCCTTTCCGCAATTGAGATCACTCCATAATCAAAGCCTTCTTCCGCAAACCCGGGGCCGGTGCCTTGTTCCACGACGGAGTAGAGCAGGCGGTCGTATTCCTGCTTGGCTTTGAAGTCGTTCCAACTCATCCACATTCGTTCCGGGGACACGGCGAAGGCGATTTCGTTGTATTGGTGACACGGGCGTCCTTTGTCCCCGAGTGTTTTGACGATCTCCGCCGGCAGCGGAATTTGAGCGAGCATAAAAGATCGTAAGTGGTCTTCAATCCACGCGCCTTTCCAGGCTCTATCTCTCTTCAATCCTTCCTGCCAGGGAAAGAGATCAACGAGTTCGGCGAGAGAGGCGCTTGGGTAACTACGGCATAGCTCGATCAATTTCAGCGGGTCTTCAATCCCTGACACAATGTTGTCCAATAAGTAGTCCAGAAACTCTCTTTCGACTGACTGAACCATTACGCGTTCGTGGTCAGGCAACTTGGCGCAGAATTTTCTGACAGCCTGCGGTAAGACACCTCGATATTCTCGGCTTCCGCGCGCCGTTTGCGGCAGCTCGCGCAGCGACAGCGGCAGATCGAGCGCGAGCAGTGCGCGCGCATCGCTCGATTCCCCTTGTGCGCCGAGCATCAAGATATCTTTCCATAGACTCATCAGATATCACTTCCCTGCCCTTCCCTACCCTATCAGCGCGCCATCGCCAGCTCGCCTCTCGCAGGCGCTGGCATTCGCGCTGCCGCCCGCGGGATCGGACAATCTTCAAACACCATCCGCTTGTAGATGGCGCGAGTAAGCTCGACGTCCCTCAAACAGTAATCGTGAATAGCCTGATGTTCGCCGGCTTGGTAGAGGTCGTAAATCTGCGATCCGTTTATGCCCTCCTGCTTCGACGATTCCAGGCCGAGGGCTTTGGCAAGCGTGTCCAAACTGGCTTTCGGGCCGTAACTCCATCGCTCCCATTCGCACATCGTGTCGAAGATGGGCTGATTGCGGTATCGCGCGAATGAGAGGTCAACCGTAGGGCGAACGCCGTGAATGACCGAGCGTTTGAGAATGAACTTCAGATCGAAGTCGAAAATGTTGTGCCCGACAATGCGATCAACGTTCGGTCGAAAGGTCTTCATTCTCAGCCAAAACTCCGTAAGCATCAGGTGTTCATCGCAATGAAAAGTCTTCTGATCGGCGTTCCACCCGATCACTCCGCGGTCGATCCCTCCGAGTTGGGTCTCGTCAACATATCCGATGCAAAGGATGCGTCCGAAGTCGCCATTTAGAGATGTCTTGAGTTGAGCATCGTCTTTCATAGGATCTGTCGGGGGGTCGGGTGGGGCAATAGAGGTCGGCGCTGAATGTGCGGCTTTCAAGTCAGTCGCTGCCGGATTTACTGCCGGTAAGGTCTCTATGTCAACAAATATTGTGCGTCTCATTGCGGATTTCCCTTTCTCAAAATCATCTGCGTTCCCACCCTGATGCCCGGATGAGTATCAACTGGAAGTGGCCTCATCGCCATCCAGTTCGTTTGTGTGATCTTGAGCAGGAATTGTTCATATTCTGATGGCCGCTTTTGGCGTTGCGTTCCGTTGGATCCCCGCCAAACAATCCCTGATCAACAACCTGCCCCCTATGCCCAACGAGGAGCGACCGCCTTCGTTCGCTGCGGCAAAGTCTTCCCTTCCCTTCTCTTCCCTTTTGTGCCCTTGATCGACCCGATAATTCTCCCGGCCAATTCTCTTTGCTGCTGGTTCCTCGAACGCTCTTCAAAGATAAAACAGGCTCAGGCGAGGTATTCGGTTTTGTTCACGCAATCTGGCAGTAACAGACCGCCGCAAGGTTTCGTTGAATACTTCCGGCTCCATTCCCGCTTTGTACCTCTGCAACTCAGCGCTTGCGGATTTCAGCATTGTCTCTAGTTCCTCCTGATCGGATGATTGCCATAACGCCTCCGCGATCCTGTCTTCGGCGGCCGTCAATTTGTTTTCGAGTTCTTCCAGCAAACACTCACCACCTGCGGTAATGTGGTCGCGAAGATCGCCGAGTTCTCTCTCGGCGGCGCTACAGGCGTCATAGAGCGCAGGCTTTTCCGAAGCAATGATGTTTGCCGCCGCCTGCTGCAGACATTCGATGGCTTCCCCGAACATATCGGCAATTCTTTCAGTCTCCGTCTGCGTCTGCGCTGTTGCGTCATTCGCCTTGCGGGCCAGCATAGCCAGGTATCTCTCAGGCAACGGCCATTTCTCTCTGATTGACTGGACGAGGAACGCAGCCGGGTTGTCGGGCTTCGCCTTGCGATACGGGTACGCTTCCACCTGTTTACGCGCTTCGTCAGCGTTTTCCTCGACTAGCCGACGAGCGATCTTCTCGATCAGGCCATATTCACTGATCATCTTCAGGATCAGCGCCTCTGCCTTACTATCGGGCAGCGGCACGGGCGCTGAATCCACTTGTCCGTCTTCGACGGAGATCAATCCCCTCCTGCCTGAAAGCAATGACTTGACGCGATTGATCGAACGCCTGGCGCCGGCACCGGGAAAATATCGAATGATGACATCGTCGCCTTCGCCCGTCTCGAAGTATTCGATCTTCCGCAGGTAGCCGCTCTCTAGGTGGTCTTTCGTGATTTTCTCCATCTGCATTTTGATTCGTCGCAGTCCGGTCTGCGCTTCGAGCGTGTGGTGGCGCGAGACGTACCAGGAGTAACGGACATCGAAATATCCGCGGCTATTCGGGTGTGAAACTGCTCCGAAGACCGAGCTGGCCGTCAGCTCGTACCAGCGGCGCGATGAAGGGGATACCGATCGCGCGTAGACCTGGTCCAGCGGGCGGTACTGGACGTTCTGCTGGAGATCGGCTTCGAGCGCGACGCGGATAGAGATCACGTCGTTGAGATCGTAATCATAGGCCAATTCCCCGCTCTGCAATTCGGCTTCACTCACCTGGTACTCGCCGATGCTGTAAAACAGTATGCGCGGCCCCCGACCTCTCACGCGCCGGAAATTCTCTCCCTCAGGTTTTGGTCGCGGGAGTGGCAACCAGAGATCGAACTCGACCGTCGCGCCGGCGATCTGGCTGAGCGCCCTGGTGAGCACTCTTGCGTTCGCGCCGCTGATTGTCCAGCCAAGCACCCGCAGGCAATGGCGGACTCCGCCGAGCGGAATGAGCAAGCCATGTCTGAGCGGTTGGCTGGCGTGCAAGAGCGGCTGGATGATCGTCAGCCAGATTTCCCAGGCGGCCTCGCCTGGAAGTCCGTCGCTGTTCGGTTTGACCTTCCATGTAAATAGCCTCCCCTCGTCGTCGGCACCGCGCCACTCGATGTCCCGCTTGAGGTGGGCAGGCCTCCGGCTGAGGCAGAAGAATGGGTACTCGTTCACCCCTGCCGGCGAAAGCGTCACCTCTGTCTCGGTCAGTGTCTGGAACAGCGGCTGCGGCATCGATTGATCCTGCGTCAGAAAAGAGCAACAACAAATCCGCTCGCGGATGCGAGCCGCTTGTTGTTGTTATTTGTCTTTTTATACAACATGTTTATTAATTTATAGAGACCAGTAAAGCTAAGAAAGTTAATGGTTTATCCTATATCTTGCTCCCTGTTACTACACGCTTTGCTCCCTGTTGCTACACGCTCTTGCTCCCTGTTACTACACGCCTTTGCTCCCTGTTGCTACACGCCTTTTGCTCCCTGTTACTACACGGCCAAGGAGGGGCGAAAACTGCTCGCGGGAGGCCTGGGGAAGTGTGAAAGTGTGACCTGCTGATCCTCGGGCAAGTGCGAATGCTATCGGGAATTTCTGTGCAGAATGTGGATGAAAAAGACGGAGAAATGATCATTGCACACCCGCTTTCGACGGATACTCCTTGACAGCAGGGTGCGGCGGGGTAGAATACGCCTGCAACCTGCAATAGTAAGCCCCTGCGCAGCACGCCAATGCTTCGCGGGAACAAGTCAGGTTAATTGGTTTCGGCCTGAGACGACGTGAGTTTCGCGGCTACATCGTCTCAGGCCATCAATTTTTTAGGGCACTTCCCTTCCCTTTTCTTCTAACGCTTCGGCTCCTTTCACTCGCAACGAATCGTTGCCCATTTACTCCTGTTGAAAAAGCTTGCTCAATTTGTCGAGTTCTTCCCTACTCTGCCAGGTGATGACCAACTTACCGGATTCGGCGGTCCCGCTAGCCTTGCACGTCACTCCTATGTGACGTGCGGCGTACTGCTCCAGTTTGCTCGCCTCTTCCGAAACGACCTTGCGTGAGGCCGCGCCGTTGTTGCTCCGGCCCTCGATCACCTGGCCGAGGGCCTGCGCCAGCTCCGCTTCGCTTTCCCATGCCCTGCCGAGAAAGCGATTGAATAGCAAATGAGTTGTGAAATGATCCGGGCTCCCGCGGATCACGGCTTTCGCCTTCTCCGGGAATCGGGCCAGCCGCAAGAAGCCCTGCACTGTTCGTTTCTTCCTCTCGAACTTTTCCGAAAGCATCTGCGTCGACCAGCCTGCGTCGATCAATTCCTGATAAGCCTCGGCCTTGTCGAGCGGGTGCATCTCGGCCCGGAAGAGGTTTTCCGCCAGTCCCAGGAAGATGCGATCGGCAGGGTCACCAGCCCGGACAATCAGCGACGGAATCATCTCGATCCCGGCTTTCTGAGCCGCGAGCACCCGGCGCTGGCCGAAGACCACGACCAGCCGGTAGCCGCCCTTTTCATCCTCATGAAGTTCGACGGCGATATTCTGCCTGACTCCGTTCTGGCGTATGTCTTCGACCAAGACCTCAAACTCTTCTGTGCCGGTGTCGAGAATCGTTCGGACGTTCTTCTCGATGACAAGCAGCTTGACGGGCACCAGGACGACCTTGCCCAGATTCCTTCTGAGCGCCTGGAGCGCCGCGTCCTCCGCCGGCGCTTTCGCTGCCACCGGCTTCACCGCCACGCTGAGATCTTTCCCCTCAGACGCGATCTTGCTCAATACATCTGCTGCCTTCTGTCTCTTTGACATTCTCTTTCCTGCTATGGCGCCGCCGGGCTTCATGACCGGTATAACGCGTTATACCGGATTGCCGGCCGCTACTTCTTCACCCGTCTTGGCGAAGACGATCTCCTCCATCTCTTCCAGTTCGGGGCCTAGAATCTCGGTGTCCGGAATCGCCGGGCGTCCCGTACGCTTGCCCTTGATAATCGTCATCAGTTCCCCGCCGAGAGCGATATAAGCCTGGCTGATCGGCAGGCTACCGCGGAATTCAAGCAGCGACTTCTGGTCGCGCGAAGCTGCCGGCACGGACCTGGACGCCGGGATCATGTTGGCGAAGACCCGGACGCGCGCCTTCTTTCCTACTCTCCTGATCTCTTCCGCGAACTCCCGGTGCGTCGAGCTGTTGGCGTCATACTTGGTGATCAGGATGCCGAGCAGAGATAATCGCTGGTTGGACGCCTCGCGCACGTCGCTGATCGTTTCGATCAGGTCAAAGAGACCCCGCGCCGAGTCCGGCTCGGCGAAAAGCGGGATCAGGTAGTAGTGGGAGACCGCGAGCGAGGACTTGAGCAGGCAATCTACCGACCCATGGGTATCGATTAGCACGAATTCGAACTCGTCGAGCTTATCCGTCTCGAAGACCTTTTTAAGCAGCTTGTCCTGCCAGTGGCCGCTCCCCAGCTCGCTGATCACCTGGCGAAGCTTCGGGGTCCCGGCCAACAAACTCACCCCTTCGATGTTCGTCGGGACAATGTAGTCATCGCAGGGGGCCTTATCGAGCATCGCCTGGCCGAGCATCTTCGAGCCGAGATCGCCCCGCTCGACCCCCAGCAATGTGGTGGCGTTTCCCTGAGGGTCGTTGTCGACGACCAGTACCGAACGCCCCATATTGGCGAAGACCGCCGCGAGGTTCACCACCGTCGTGGTCTTCCCGACGCCCCCTTTTTCGTTCGCGATTGTAATGATACTAGGCATTTATCACTCCCCGGGAAGTTTCCCTTCAAACATCGTATTTTCTGATTTATGGCACATTTAAAAAGTCATAACTTATCGGAAGAAGCTACCATGACATTAGCTAAAGTCAAGAAGAAATAGGCAGATAAGTGAAAAGGCAAAATCCGTAAAGTGGTATAACGTGTTATACCGGTTCAGTCAGGTATAACGCGTTATACCGATCTTAGCGGGAGTTCGAGATTTGAACAGCGTGTGAAGTTCAAGTTGGGCAGGCTTTAGCGAGCCTTGCCTGAGCGGAAAGAAAGGGGAAAGCATGGAGCAAAGAGTCACGCCAATGATCCACGTGCCGGACGTCCGAGCAGCGGTCGCCTGGTACGAATCGATCGGATTTCTCGTAATCAACACCGGCGATGACGACGGAGAGATGGTTTGGGCGGAACTGTCCTACGGTGATGGCAGGATCATGTTCAGCGCGGGTGGACGGCCAAGCGCCCAGGATCGCCGTGAGGTTGATCTGTACGTCCACACGGGGAACGTCGATCAACTCTTCCAGCGCCTGAAGAACCGGGTTGAAATCCGGGAAGGGCTTCACAACACTTTCTATGGGATGAGGGAATTCATCATTCGTGACCTAAACGGCTTCTGGATTACCTTCGGTGAACCCGTCGGCGGGGAGTAATCCGGTGAGAGGCGGCATTCTCGACGGACCCTGAATCTGGTTTCCGGTCCGTATCGCGACCTCCAATGCCTCAATCGATCCGGCGCCTCGATATCGGAGAACGCTTTTTCCTTTGCCTTGGCAGGGAAGGGGACAGCCACAGGCACAAGTCGCTTTCGAGATTGTCTCAACGGGAAAAGAATCAGATGGAGAATTTCCGGATCGTTTTCTCCTTTTGCTTGCGCCTCCACTGGATTGCATGGATCACTTCCATCAATCCGTCGGCCCGATCGACCAGCGTATCCAGCGTCGCATCGTCGATCTCGTTGGGCTGAATGTCGCGCAGGGCAAAAAAGAAATCCTTCATTTGCTCGTAGAAGAGGTGACGCCGGTCGCTCGGATCGACTCTCAGCAGATCGTCCACCCTCTCGACCGCTTCGGTCATCTTCTCGCTCGTCACCAGGGTCAGTTCGCCTAGGGCCTCACGCACACTCTCGCGTAGCGCAGTTTGGGATCCTCCGGAGCGGATATGATTGCTGATGATCTCATCTCTTATCGCTCGCGCCTCGCGTTGCTTCACGCCCAGGCGGTCGGCAGTGATCCGAGCGACCTGCGCTGCCTCCAGCCGGCTCAATTCGCGGCGGTCGAGCGCTGTGATCACATCCTCCGGCCAATCGAGGATCGGCAGGTAGTGACCGACAAAGGTCTGTAGAGAAATCCGATCGCCGGTCTCGCGCTCCAGAATCGCTTTGAGCCGACGCCTGGCGTCATCGAGCAGACCGCGCTCGAACTTCGCCGGTCTGCCGCGTTTCGTGTCTGTCGCCGGGTAGGTCTCAAGATGGCGAACGGCAAGTAGCAGCTTCCGAAGTTTTCGATCGGAGAGGGCCGATAGGGAAGGGCAGCGCTCCTTGAGTTCGCTCAAAACCGCACGCACGGCCACGGGATTCGCCAAGGGATCGGGTTGTCTCTGTCGTCGTCGCACTTTAAAAATCTTCCGGTGAACGCCCAGATTTTAGCGTTCCACGGCCTCTGTTTTTCCGCCGACAAGTAATTTTGCGCCGGACGGTTGAACCGAAATTTAGAAGCTTGCGCCCGCGTGAAACATATTTTATGCTTCGCAGGCACAAAATTGCAATAAATGAAATTTATGATTCCCCTACCTGATCAGAAGTGGAACCATATGCTGTGATCAAAAATGCTGTCTTTTTCTTTAAAAAGGTAGTAAATTCCTACCCATGACTACCACAGATGCAAATGTGCTCACGGTTGCGCGACTGAGTGAGAAGGGACAACTGACCATTCCGGCGGAATATCGCCGCCTTCACGACCTGGAGCGCGACTCGATGCTGGCGCTGATCCAGATGGGAGACGCGCTGGTGCTGGTTCCGCTCGACGAGGCGCTCGAGCAAATCACCGAGCGGCTCGCGTCCGCGATGCGCGGCGCCGGAGTGAGCGTCGAGGACCTCATCAGCGAAGCGCAGGCGGCCCGCGCCGAGATCGTGCGCGAAGAGTTCGGGGAGGCGAGTGAAGAGTGAACGCGCCGGCGGCCCGCGTCTTTGCCGACTCGAACGTGCTCGTCGAGGGTTTGTTTTCGCCCTGGAGCGCGTCGCGAGCGATTCTGATTCTAGCGCGAGTCAGGCTCTTCCGGCTCGTCTTGTCGCCCTATGTCGAAAAAGAGGTCGAGAGGGCTCTGCTCCGCCGGCTCGATATTGATTATGAGGCGGGCTCGCGGTTGATCGATGATTACGCGCTGGCGATGCAGCTGCTCGACCCGGAGAGGCTCGATCGAATCACGAAAGCGGAGTTCGACGCTCATCGCCATCTGATCCGTCACCTAAATGACGTGCCGGTGCTCCTCACAGCCATCAAGGCGAAGCCTGACTGGCTGGTGACGTCGAACACGGAGCATTTCAACGATGAGGTGGCGGCGCGCACCGGCTTGCGGATCGTCACCCCGCAAGGGTTTCTGCGGCAGATAGGAATTCACCTCTGATCGAAGAATGGAGGCAGCCGGTTGTATGACGAAAGCTCATCCACTAATCACGCCGGAGCAGCAAGAAAGCCTCAACCGGTTGCTTTCTTCAGGCGAGCCATTGACCCTGATTCTTCTTGACGATCCGGAAGTGAGAGTTGCGCTGCCGGAGAGCCTGAGACCTCTGCTCGAACGAATCATCACTGAGCTTGCCAAAGGGAGAGATGTCGCGGTGCTGGCGCGGGAAGCGGAAATGACGACACAGGAAGCCGCCGATTACCTGAAGGTCTCGCGCGGCTATCTGGTCAAAGCGATTGATCGCGGCGAGGTTCCGTCCCGCATGGTTGGCAACCAGCGGCGGGTAAAGGTCAATGACGTGCGCCTTTTTGAGCAGTCGCTCAATGAGAAAAAGACGGGACGCCTGGTTGATCCGCCGGTCAAGATGCGGGATATGAGTAAAGACATGAAATGGTTGGCCGAGCACCGGGAGGAGTACGCCGGGAAATGGGTGGCGATTTATGAAGACCCATGGCAACCAAAAGCACAAAAATGGGCCATTTGATCGAGTCCATAAAGACCCTGGGTTATCCTTCTTTCGAAGTTTAATTTTCGAATTCGAAGGAGGCATCTTCCCTTGCCCGCCGT